>VOFI01000979.1_pt1:70000-288019 | contig 288019 bp, 248 predicted proteins | sample 5384131 | NCBI WGS metagenome assembly VOFI01 (sample SAMN12384728, study PRJNA508395) | human gut metagenome | isolation source: healthy gut H | host: Homo sapiens | reverse complement strand
GTTACCGTCTAAGTCGGTAACAGTACCAGTCTTGGTGCCTTTCACCATGACAGACGCGCCGATGACCGTCTCACCGGTAGCATCCTTTACGATGCCATTTACATTTACCTGTTGTGCACTAGCTACGGTGCAAACAGTACAGAGCGCAGAGCTCATCAGTAATCTTGAAAGATTGTTCATACTATTATAACGTTTTAAGTTTCAAAAATTGTCATTGCTTGTATCTGCTGCAAAATTAGGGAAAAAGCTGTTATATAAATAAAAAAAATCGTTCCTGCAACAATAATTATGTTACATGAAACGATTTTCTTATCTTTTGCTAAGATTTTAAAGTACTTATTTTAAAGGAGTTAGAAAACTATTTCCTTTTAGATAACTGTTCATTTCTGAAATCGGTAGGAAGAACGCCATATTGTTTCTTGAAACAGGAAGAGAAATAGCCCGGTAATGCAAAGCCTACTTCTGCCGAGACTTCAGCTATAGTCTTATCAGTCTGCATCAGGAGCGTATAGGCTCTCTGCAGGCGCATCTCTTTCAAGAGCTCGGCAGGTGTTTTTCCTGTCATAGCCTTCACCTTGCGATAGAGCTGTACTTTACTCAACTGCATCTCGGCACCCAAATCATCCATCTTCATATCAGCATTGCCCATATTCTCAAGAATCTTCTTCTTGAAACGGTCCATGAAGTAACGGTTACTCTCATCCAGATGATTCAGTTCTGCAGCCCAGCCCTCCTTGTTCTCGATAAAGCCACGAGCCACGGCTTTCTGTTTCTGCAGCTTCTTTCTATATACCTTATATATATAGTAGATGACAAAGAACAGAATCAGAACTACAATAAAGGCTATCAAAAGCATCCATTTCTGGATACGGGAAACCTTTGAATAAGAATCAAGACTGTCAGAAATCTGATCCAGATTCTTCATCTTGGCTTCCAAATCCTGATATTGCAGGGCGATGGCATCACAATTCTCCGGGGTAGCAAGGAATGATTTCATCACATTATCCTTCTTATAGGGTTTACCCTGAAGGATATTCATAGCCAATTCCATAATCTTTTCGCCCTGGGTAGGATAGATATAAGAAGCAGCAAACTGTCCTCTCTTCACTCTATCCACTCCTTCCCATTCTCCAGGCAATCCATCAATGCCTACTATCAGCATCTGCTTATCAATGCCTCGTCTCTCTGCTTCCAGAAAGGCTCCTATGGCACCCAAGTCGCTATGCCCGAACACGCCATCCGCATGTCCGCCATTATCCAGATATTGCTTCATTAACTCCTGGGCACGCTCTAACTTCCAGTTGCTTTCCAGGGTAACCACCTTGATTCCCGGGTAATTCTTCATCACCTCGTGGAAACCGCGATGGCGCTCAATGACAGGGGAAGCATCCTTCAAGCCCGTAATCTCAACTACGGTACCTTTTCCATCCAGTTTACTGGCAAGAAAGCGGGCTACTTCCCTACCCGCTTCTACATTATCGCCACCGATGGAAGCTGTATAATGGGTTGTCTTTACCTTTCTGTCAAAGAGAATAACCGGGATATGCGCACGATAAGCTCGCTCGATGGCGGGAGTAACATCATTCACGTTATCAGGGGCCACCACGATTAAATCTACCTTCCTGGCTATCATACTGTCTATCTGACGAGCCTGGCGTTGCCCGTCATTCTCTGCAGTAGTAAACAGCAAATCCACATTCTTATATTGATACTGCGCCAGTCGCATCTCATTATTCACCTTCTCGCGCCAAACTCCACCGCAACATTGCGACACACCAATCACCACATTCTTCTGGGTGCAAGAACCTAGAAGAAGGAGCATACTAAAAGATAGTACTATTAAGATAATATTGATTCTTTTCATTGAATTTATACTTCTTCCATCCGTTTAAGTTCCCACCCCTCAAACTGCATGATGATGAGATGGAGTTTTGTACCTTGGCGCAAAGCCTCAACCCTTGGAGCCTCAGCATATCGATGAATCTGCTCTACAGCCTCACGCCACTGTTTCTCGGCCTTGGTCATAGGCTTGCCATCTTCCGTAAACTCACCTTCAACTATCGCAGAGAAATCTTTCTTAGAAAGAACCTTCAACTCCAGAATGTAGCTATGCTGACTGGCATAATGGGTAAGGTCTGGCAAAAGGAAGAAATCACAATAGCCATGATTCAACTCCAACTCTGGAGCCGTGATATAATAATCATTCAGATTCAGATAAGCCATAAAGAATCCCTGCAGGTTTCGCTCAGCCTCAATGCCATCACGCACCGAAGAAACCTTGGCATAGGCATCTGCCATGAAGCGCAATCCTTCTTCCCACTTACCATCGTATGCCATGTCATAATAGTAATCGGTGAGCTGGTTGACATCCACATAAGCCTTTGCCTGATACTCTTCTTCCAGATAACCATAATACTGCTTGCGGACATTATTGTTCGGAATGCCCAGAATGAGCTTGGATCCACGAGTTCCCTTGATGGTCAACATGCCATAATAGAACAGAAGACTTGGGAATATCTCTGCCTTTGGAATCTGATACGCAGAAAACGACTCATAAAGCTGGGTAACAATCTGCTCCTCTTCTGCTATCTTGCGGATAATGCCCTTACGCTCTCCATCCAGCTTGTCAAACTGCAAGAGTTTCTTCATCTTGCCGTAATCGGTACGGGTATTCGGGTCTATCATCTCTTCTGGCGGACATCCGTCATCCATGTAATTACGAAGGTAATAAAGAACCATATCACAATTAAACATACGAGTTTTCTTCTTCAATGCTTCTTCTGCAAAGCAATAATTGTCATACCATGGCTTCATATCATTGACAATGGCATCAATATCACTATCGACAGGAATACTACCATGCTCCTTATAATAGGTAAACATCTCCACCACATCAGTGGTAGAGAAGCCCAGCATCTCATCAAACTCCGGCTTGATAGAAATGTTCCAACCTATATTGAATCCACTCGTCACATCATCCAGGGTTACAGGGCTCACACCCATCATGAAGATACGCTCAAAATTACCCTTGAACTTTTTGAAGACATCACGATAAAAGCCGTCGGCATGGGTAATCGCATGATACACATTTTCACCACGTTCGTTGAGTATGACATTCGTGAAGTTGTCATACTCATCGATGATGAGATACAGATGATACTGGTGCGCCTTGGCAGCCTTGAATATCAGTTCCATCTTTTCCTCGAAATCTTCCTGCGCCAGGATTTCTTCCATCTCTGCCTGATAATATTCTGAGTATTGACGGACAAAAGCATCAAGGTTGATGCTGAGATAAGAATTAAACTTCGTCTCAAGCTTGTCGATATTACCCGTAATCTGGGAGAAATCGAGGAACAGCACCTGATACTTTCCCTGCAAAGGAGTAGGATGCTGGCCTATCCACAGATTTCCAAAAAGACTCTGGAACTTATGGCTCTGCGTACAGTCATAGTAAGAATAGAGCATACTCAAGAATATGCTCTTACCAAAACGACGAGGGCGGATGAAGAAGAGATTGCGAGGCTGCTTCTCCAGCTCCGGGATAAACATCGTCTTATCCACATAATATAGATTCTGCTCTATTACCGTAGCAAAATCTGCCACCCCATAAGGTACTAGTTTTACTTGCTGTTCCATCATGATCTATCTTTTAAAAACTTATCTGTGTGCAAAGATAGCATAAAAAAACGAAAAAGCCACAGTTTGCGTTTACAAACTGCGGCTTTTATTATATTTTTTCCGAAACACTCGATTTTACGTGATTACAAGCCGAGCTTGTGAACCTTCAGGTTCTTGAACTCAGCCTTTCCTCCCTGGGTGTAAAGCTTCACATTCTCGTATGGAGCTACAGGGAAGACGAGGTTGGTCATGGCGATGCGACCGCCATCTACGAAGAGCTCAACAGATGACTTATCTACGAAAATATCAACATGATAGGTCTTCTTGCCATCCTCGCAAAGACTCAACGGAGCCCAGGTAGCCAGAGCGAAATCGTTCTTGTAGTTGATGGAGTTGGCGATGCGGGCAGGCTCCTTGCCTTCTGCAGCACGCTGCTTGTCCCAAGCCAACTCGATATCGTGAGGAACTGCCTGCTTGCCGAAATCGGTCAAACCGCTCTCTGTCCTATCCATAACCACCTTGCCCTGCTTCATATCGAAGTAAATCATGGTGCGCTCACGCTTATTGTTTGAAATCTCAATACCTGCAATACCGTTGGCATCTGGAGTTACATCGGCCTCGATCTCGAAGGCACCATTCATATTGGCAGCAACACCCTTCAGATCCTTGGCATCGGCAACAGAAGCATCAGCCAAATCCTTGGTTTCTTTTCTCAAAGCATATACTTCAGGAGCTACATTCTCTGAAACATAATACTTGCCATTCTTCTCGTAAAGTTTCAATTCTCTTGGCAAACCGTTGGCACCACGGTTCTGCTTGAACGGAGTGAGGTTGGCATACTGCCAGTTGCTCATCCAGGTGATTCCCAATACTCGGTCGCCTGTATTTGAGAAGGTAACGGTAGCATAATGATCCTTACCCCAGTCGAGCCACTTTACTTCGTTGGCATCAGGACAAGTAAACTTCTTGCCATCAAAATCGCCTACGAAATACTCGGTAGCGCTGCCACCAAACCAGCAGCCTGGATTGATATTCATCGTCATTACCCACTTCATCTTCTTCTTATCACCATTTACAGGCAACTGGAAGAAGTCAGGACACTCATACTGACATGGCTGCTGACCTATACCTTTACCGAAAGCACTAACATAATTCCACTTCTTAAGATTCTTTGACTTGTACAAACGCATCTCCTTATCAGCAGAAACAATCATGTACCAGCACTTTCCCTTTTCATACCAGAATACCTTAGGGTCGCGGAAGTCCTTCAAACCGTCGAATGGAGTCAACACTGGGTTGCCCTCGTACTTGGTAAAGGTACGACCATTGTCGTTGCTGTAGGCGATGCACTGCACCTCATCGTGGTTCACACTGTTGTTGGTATAGATGGCGATGATGGCATTCTTGCCAAAGCCAGCAGTATTCTTCTTGTCGATGACAGAACTGCCAGAGAAGATATGACCTACAGGGTCGCGAGCGATGGCTGGATCGAGGTGCTCCCAATGAACCAGGTCCTTGCTTACGGCATGTCCCCAGTGCATGTTGCCCCACTTGCTTCCGTATGGGTTATACTGGAAGTAAAGATGATACTCACCATCCTTATACACCATACCATTAGGGTCGTTCATCCAGCCGTAGAGCGGAGTGAAGTGATAAGATGGACGATAGTAATCGGTGTTGGTAGTATCAAATGTATCGCTGAGCTTGAGCAAGTTGAGAGCCAAAGCATCCTTCTTCAGGCCAAGAATCTTGACTGTAGCAGTCTTACCCTTGCCCAAAGCGAAAGGCACATAGTAATCAGAACCATTCTGAGCCAGGCGAACGTCCATCCAGGTATCATCCTTAGAACCTGTATCGAGCAAAACCTGGGCCTCATCCTTCTCTTCCTGGATAGGGAGAAGAAGATACTTGGTAGGATTCTCCACCTTGATGATAGTAGTATCACCCTTGTGTTCGATGTTCATCTTCTGTGCAAAGGCAGAAGTTGTAGCTGATGCCATCAACATGAGGCAGGCAGCCTTCATCATATTGTTTGTTCTCATTGTACTATTATTGTTAATTGTTATTGTTTATATCTATAACGTATTATTATTTGTCTTATTACCGACAGCCCTATACATTATATTATATATAGAAGCTGTCGATGATGTTTATTGATATTTATATCGCTTAGAACTTCAGCGAAGCTGTGAATTCAACAGTGAATGGACGAAGATAGCTACCCGTCATAATCTGATTCTTGATTCCCTTTGCCTCATCCTTGGTAATCAGCTCGGCACCTGCGATACTACCCTTGGCACCAGTCTGATTGAGGAAGTTGACTACGGTGCAGCCGAGCGCCAAGCGCTTGGTTGCCTGCCAGTTCAAACCTCCGAAAGTCTCCCAGTGACCGTTGAAGTAATATGCCTCGTTGATGTTGGCATAGGTCTTGCTGAAGTAACGGAAACTGGTCCAGAGCTTAATGTCCTTGGTAATCATGTAGCTAGGATCCAACTCGATGAGGATCTGAGGAATCTCGGCTACGATATTGCCTGTGGCATTGATGTTGCCAGGGGTACCATCACTGAAGGTAACCGATGTCTCATACTTCTTGTAAGTTGGCTTCTGATAAGTGAAGAGGAAGTGGAAATCGAATCCCTTAAATGGATGAGCCACAGCGTCGGTTGTCCATCCCCATGTCTGGATATCGTAAGTCAAAGGAGCTGCCTTGATCTCACTGCCATGCTGCAAGTTCAGAGTTGAGTTGTTGTTGGTCTTTGATATGTAAGAGAACAACGATGTCAAACTCAACCATGAGTTATTGTAGTAGATACCTGCACGACCGAGTGGCACAGAAATCTTATCCGTATTTGGCAATGCAGCTGGGGCAAAAGCCTCGAACTTAGGATGCTGAACGATGTAAGTGAAATCGCCAGTGAAGCCGAAGTTATCGGTCAACTTATAAGTTGCTGCTACAGAGAAATCGTAGTTCAACCAGTTGTAACTCAAGTCTGCCGGAGCAATCTTAGTAGTCTTATCTGGTGCCGTAGCACCGAGATAGTAATCGGCGAAACGACCTACGAATTCACCCTTTGCATTCTTCACTGCTGCGTTTTCACCCTTCAGCTTCTGCCACTCCAGACGGGCACCATAGTAGAGATTCAACTTGTTGGTGACATCCCAATCGTGAGTGAAGTAGAGAGCCAGCTTGTTTTCGCTTCCCTTGTAATACTCAGAGGCGTTCTTGTTGAAATCGTAGAAGTAGCTGTCGCGCTTGTTTGCATCCCAAATTCGCAGGGCATAACTTCCATCAGCAGGTACACTCTGGTCATACATTGTTGTATTTGAGCAATAATCAATATGATAGAACCACTCATTCACGCCGAGGCGGAAGGTGGATGTACTGAATTTCTTGCTAAGCTCGGTGGTGAAGAGAGCCTCATCAATCTTACCGGCATTGAGACAAGACATACGGGTCTGAACATACTGACCATTGTAAGCCTTGGTCTGTCCGTTGATGTCGCGATACATATAATTATATACGCCCTGATTGGCAGCGCTCTTCAAATCGATGATAGACATTGGAGACTGGTAAACCATCGCACCACGTGAGTGATCATACTTCAAGGTAGCCTTCCAGTTCAAACCGTTGTCAAAACGATAGTTGTTCATCAGGGTTACCTCGCTTGTCTTGTTCAGACAGGCATCATAGAGAGAAGTCTGCTTCAACTCACCAGTACGCATATCACGATAGGTCATCTCATTATCGATAGGGAGATAAGAGGTGGTACCGAGCTTGAAATCGCCATACTCCTTCACGCTTCCATCACCTACATAGATAAATGGAGCACTCTGGGTAGCATAGCTATACACGTTATGGCTATTGGCATACTTATACATGACAGTAAACTCACCACGATTGCCGTTATACTTCTTGGTGAGGAGTGCCTTGTAAATCTGAGTACGGTCCTGATAAGGAGTAGACTTGATCTTGAAGGTTCCCGGGTCGAAATCCTGATACATATTAAAGCTGTAGTACCAGTCCTTACCCAAATCACCATTCATATTCAGAGAGAATTCCTGCAATCCGAAATGATTGCTCTTATAGTTCAGTGTACCATTGAATCCCTTCTGTCCCTTCTGTGTGAAAGAGTTCACTGCATAACCGATATTACCAGTAGTGATAGCTGTCTCTGCAATCTTGAGCAATCCCTGATGGCTCAAACTTGCATCGCCACGCCAGATGGTATTGACAGAATGAGGATTGGTTGCGTAAGTTACAGGTAAGCCATTCTCCAAGACGTTGACATCGGCAGAAGGCAAGCCTATCTGAATCTCACGAGGACCATTCGCACTGGCTGCATTGAGCATCACATTACGATTACCCTCTTCCTTAGCACTTGAAGTATCATCCTGTGCAAAAGCTGCTGTAACATTTACCAATGAAAGTGCAAGCATCATAGCTGCGCTCTTTCCATTTAAAAAGTTGTTCATACTTTAAATGTTCAATTTGTTAGCGTTAATGTTTTGATTTCTGCTGCAAAAATACACAAAGGTCTGAACAGCGGCTTAAAAATCATTTCATCGAATAAAAAATTCCGTTCATTGTAACATAATTGCTATTACATGAACGGAATTTCACACTTTTCTGCTACTTTCTACTTCTTAACTAATTCTTTTCTATTTCAGACAAAGGGAGTCATATAGATCACTACAGACAATTAAGAGCGTGTCATGATGTACTTGAGTTAATGAGGTCAAGTGCTTGAATCAGTGAGGTCAAGTGTTTGGTTCAGCTTACTCAAGTGGTTCCGTAAGCTATCGGAGACGACTCTCAATAAGCTATCGGAGACGACTCAATTAGCTATTGGAGATGACGACTCCGGAAGCTATCGGAGACGACTCCGGAAGCAGACGCAGATAGCTTCGTTGACTAACGCAAGTACTTGAGTTGGCTAACGCAAGTACTTGCGATGCTCAACGCAGCCTATTTCGATGGACCATGTAGACTAATACCCGAAAACGTTAACGAACAATAAAAAACAGCTTAGATTTTGTGGAAACGCATCTTTTTTGTACTTTTGGGAAAAATAAGGCTAGAATGACAGAGCGCAAGATTATACATATCGACATGGATGCCTTCTTTGCTGCGGTAGAGCAAAGAGACAATCAGGAACTTCGGGGCAAACCGGTAGCGGTTGGCCTCGACGGACCTCGTGGTGTGGTTTCTACAGCCAGCTACGAGGCTAGGAAGTATGGCGTTCACTCGGCGCAATCCATCGCTCAAGCCAAGCAGCGCTGCCCTAACCTCATCATCGTGCCCTGCCGGCATGATTATTATGCTAAAATATCCCATCAGATACATCAGATATTCCAGGAATATACCGACCTCATAGAACCCATCTCCATAGATGAAGCCTTTCTTGATGTAACGCAGAATAAGAAAGGGATAGAACTGGCGGTGGATATTGCCAAAGAAATCAAAACCCGTATCAAGGAAGCAACCGGACTCACCGCCTCGGCAGGTATCAGCTACTGCAAGTTTCTCGCCAAAGTGGCTTCTGATTACCGCAAACCCGACGGCATCTGCACCATTCATCCCGACAAGGCGCTCGATTTCATCGCCCAGCTGCCTGTAGAGGATTTCTGGGGCGTGGGCAAGAAAACACTGCAAAAGATGCATTTCATGGGTATCTTCAACGGAGCTGACCTGAGGAAAGTATCCGAAGAACATCTGGTAGAAGTGTTCGGAAAAGCCGGACACATCTTCTATGATTTCGCAAGGGGGATAGATGAACGACCTGTCATCACCTACCGGGAACGGAAATCGGTAGGCTGCGAACAGACTTTCCTGAAAGATATCTATCTAAAAACGGCTGTGATTATCGAACTGTACCATACTGTACTCGAACTGCTGGAGCGCATCGCCAAAAGCGGTTTCGAAGGAAGAACCCTGACGCTGAAGGTGAAGTTTGCCGATTTCACCCAGATAACACGAAGCATCTCGCAAGAAAAGGTTCTGAAAAAGAAGGATGATATTCTACCTCTTGCCAAACGGCTGCTGAAACAGGTAGATTACTCCTCGGCTCATCCCATCCGCCTGCTTGGTCTGTCCGTAAGCAACGCCTCATCAGAAGAAGCCAGGAAGCAAGATAAGGAGAACAGCAGTTTCAAGCCCGAATACAAAGAACTGGAACTGGAATTCGAAGATTGGGAATAAGCCCCTTTAAAAAGCTATAGTATGCCCGCTTAAAAAGAAACAAACCATAATATGCGAAAAGCAGCTGTCAGACATCCCGTCTATACAGCTGCTTTCTCTCATTACTAGTTATTTCCCAAAACAAAACTTTTAACCTTAAAGAAAACTACTTACCTTAATGAATACTCAATCCTATAACCTAAAAACCTAAACCTTATGAAAATGCAACTACTTCTGCATGAAACAATTTATAAACTTCTAAATTCTGGTGCAAAGATAGTAAGTTTCAGCGAAACCCAGCCATAATTATCGTTCAAATAGTGACAAAAATGATACAATGTACCTTTTATGCTAGGAAATGAACGATTTTTATCCATATATTCACAGATTTTACACTTCAGGTATAGCGTATTTCTCTCTATTTCATCACATTACCTACATCACCAGGTAACATTCCATACTCTTCCTTGAAACATTTTGTGAAGTAAGACGGCGCAGAGAAACCCACTTCATAGGCTACTTCAGAGACACTCATGCTACGGGTTTCGAGCAAACGCCTAGCCTTGGCAAGGCGAGCCTTACGGAGTAAGTCAACAACAGAAGAGCCTGTCATCGCCTTCACCTTGCGATAGAGCTGCACACGGCTTAAGCCAATCTGCTGTCCCATATCCTCAACTCCAAACTCGCTATCAGAAAGATTCTTCTGAATAATGGCTTGAAGCTGCTTGAGGAACTGCTTGTCACGATCTTCCAGATGAGCCTCAGAAATCTCCTTCTCAGCCTCTTTAGTACCTTGATAAAGATTCTTTAGGAGCTGACGCTGTCGCAGGAGATTCTCGATACGGGCGAGAAGTACCTTGCTGTGGAATGGTTTGGTAATATAGGAATCTGCTCCATGCTCATAACCCTCTGCGCGATGCTCCTCCAGGTTCTTCGCAGTGAGCATAATAACAGGGATATGAGAGGTAGCCGTATTCGTCTTCAACTGTTCTGTCAACTCCAATCCGTCCATAACAGGCATCATCACATCGCAGATTACCAGGTCAGGCACCTCTTTCAAGGCGACAGCCAGCCCCTCTTTACCATCAGCAGCCTCAAGAACAACATACTCATCCTGCAAAAGTGTACGCTCATACTGACGGATATCGGTATTATCATCAATAACCAGAACAGTAGGACGATTGGTATTCTCACTTACCAACCGCTGAACTTTTCCACGACTTCTGTCTCCATCGTCAATATATTGCAAAACAGATTCATCTACAACATTCTTACCAGTTGACGCAGAAGCATTTACAGAGTTATCCACAATATCCACATCATTGTGGATAACTTGTGAATCACCCTCCTGCTCACGAGGAATGACAACGATAAAATCAGAGCCCTTTCCCAGTTCACTTTCTACCCTAGCCTCACCATGATGCAACTCTACAAATGATTTCACCAGAGCCAGACCGATACCCGTACCGCTGGCAGCACCCTTGGCCTGGAAGAAGCGTTCAAAGATCTTATCAGCCTCATCCTGCGAGATACCCTTGCCCGTATCTTTCACATCAAGACGGAGATTGGCACCTTCATCTTTCAGCGAAACAAAGATTTCGCCACCAGCAGGCGTATATTTCAAGGCATTGCTCAACAGATTGAACACGATACGGGAAATCTTATCCTGATCGGCTATCATTTCATGGCTGCCTTTCAAGTCATCAACATCCAGATGCAGTCTGATCTGCTTGCGCTCGGCAGTAAGCTGGAAGTCGCCCACCCACATCGTCAAGGTCTTCACAATGTCGAAGCGATAGAGTTTCAGTTCCATCTTGCCATTCTGAATCTTACGGAAATCAAGAATGTTACTTACCAACTGTTGGAGAGCAAGGGCGTTACGCTGCACCATCTTCAAGAGTTCGCGGCTCTTGCCCTTGATGCCGGAATCTTCAAGCAGCATCTCTACCGGGTCGGCTATCAGGGTTAAAGGCGTGCGAAGTTCATGACTGATATTGGTAAAGAATACCAGACGGGAATGAGTGAGTTCCAAGACCTCCTCATTCAATCGTTTCAATTCTTCATTCTTTTCACCCAATTCTACATTCAGTCGCTTCAGTTCGCCATTTGTCTTAGCCAATGTTTCGTTCAGCCTCACCTTTATCAGATAACCTCTGAAAATTAAAGCCGCAGCTGCGAGGCAAACAAGCAGGAACAGACACAGACCTATGAGCATGACTTTCTGTGAATTATAATCAGACAGATACTGGTCTACCTGCTTATGCAAAGTCTTCAGATTGTGCGCCTGACGCTCGGCATCTCTAGCCTCCATCAATGTAAGGGCAGCATTTGCCTGGGTTATGATAGAAGTGCTCAGATAATTGTCGCGTTCATAAGGCTGATGCTTCAATATCTTCATGGCAAGCGCTATGACCTCGTCACCCTTGGTAGGATAAAGATAAGAGGCTTCGAAAATACCATCGCGCACAAGTTCCAAGCCACCACCTTCGGTAGCCATGCCGTCTACTCCGGTATACTTATATTTACGCTTTACCCTCATCTGGCGGGCAGCCACATAAGCTCCCCAGGCAAGACAGTCATTATGGGCAAAGACATAATCAAAGTCCTGTGTCTGTTTCAATATGCGTTTCATCGCCTGGATTCCACCCTCTTCTTTCCAGTTTCCTTCCTCCGAGGCTACAACCTGTAACCCCGGATAAGGCTTGATAGCATCCATAAAACCACGATGACGCTCCAAAGCAGGCGAAGAGCCCTCCAAACCACTGATTTCAACGATGCGGCCCTTTCCCTGAAGCTGCTGGGCGATAAAAGTTCCCATCGATTTACCTATAGTATAGTTATCGCAGCCGATAAATGCCGTATACTTATCAGAATTGGTCTTCCTGTCATAGAGAATCACAGGAATACCTTTATCGTAAGCACGCTCTACCGACTTGGATATAGCACTCAGCTGATTAGGAGATACGATAAGCAGATCTACGCCCTCATCGATAAACTGGTTAACTTGCTTATTCTGCAACACATTATCATCGTTGGAAGAAGCCAGTTTCACGATAAGCGAATCGTTGAGATACTCGCCCATCTTCAGTTCATCATTCAGTTTATCGCGCCAGATATCTTCCGAACACTGGGATACGCCAATGACAAACTTCCTAGGCTTCTGAGCACAACCGGTCAGCAACACGATAATCGCTACATATATAATAAGGTGTAATTTTCGTTTCATACAGCTTATACAATTTCTATGCTTATAAAGAAGAGGCATTCAACAAATGTTTAAAAATAAAACTTTACCGCTGCAAATATACAACTTTTTTTTTTGTATTTTAGCCCCATTGGTCAGTTTTTTTTGCAAATATCGGTCTAAAATTTATAAAGAATTTCAGCCAAAAATGCAGTAATTTTGCAACCGAGAAGAAGATATAAGAAAACTCTCATTACAACAAACTGTCAATAAAAGAAAGAAAAAAAATAACAAAACAATAAATATTATGGCTGAAGAGAAAAAATTTAGAGTAGAGTCAGACCTTTTAGGTGAACTCAAAGTTCCTGCTGATGCACTTTATGGTGTACAGACACAGCGCGGTATTAATAACTATCACATTTCACGCAAGACGATGCGCGCCTATCCTGATTTCATCATCGCCATCGCTTACGTAAAGTTGGCTGCCATCGAAACCAACCATACACTCGGTGTTATCAACGATGAGATTTCAGGGGCAATCGGTCAGGCTTGCCGCGAAATCATCGCCGGTAAATGGCATGAGAACTTCCCTATCGACATGGTACAGGGTGGCGCAGGTACATCTGTCAACATGAATGCCAACGAGGTTATCGCCAACCGTGCACTCGAAATCATGGGACATGAAAAGGCTGATTATCAGTTCTGTTCTCCTAATGATCATTGCAACTGCGGCCAAAGTACAAACGACGTATACCCTACTTCTATCCGTCTGGCATTGATTCGCATGAATACTCATCTGGTAGGTGCTCTGACAGGTCTGATTAGCGCATTCCGCTATAAGGCTGACGAATATGCTGATGTCATCAAGATGGGCCGTACCCAGTTGCAGGACGCTGTTCCTATGTCTTTCGGTCAGGAGTTCAACGCATACGCCAACAATCTGGAAGAGGAAATCCTCAACCTGGAGCGCAACGTGAAGCTCTTACACGAGATCAATATGGGTGGTACAGCCATCGGTACAGGACTGAATGCCGTTCCTGGCTTCGCTAAGCTCTGTGCTGCCAACCTCAGCAAACTGACAGGCGAGAACTTCGAAACAGCTACCGACCTGGTAGAGGCAACACCAGATACAGGTGCTTACGTAAGCTACTCTTCTGCTTTGAAGCGTCTGGCTATCAAGTTGTCTAAGATATGTAACGACCTCCGTCTGATGGCTTCTGGCCCTCGTTGCGGTTTGAACGAAATCAACCTTCCTCCTAAGGCTCCAGGTTCTTCTATCATGCCAGGTAAGGTCAACCCAGTTATTCCAGAGGTAACCAACCAGGTTTGCTTCAAGGTAATAGGAAACGATGCAACTATCTGCTTTGCTGCAGAGGCAGGGCAGTTGGAGTTGAACGTAATGGAACCAATCATCACAGAAAGCCTCTTCGAGAGTCTGACATGGTTGAAGAACGCCATCGAGACCTTGACCTCTGAGTGCATCCTCGGTATCACCGTAAACAAAGAGCGTTGCTACGAAATGGTAAAGAACAGTATCGGTATCGTTACCGCCCTGAACCCAATCATCGGTTACAAGAAGAGTACTAAAGTAGCTAAGGAAGCCCATGCTACTGGCCGCTCTGTATACGACATCGTTATTGAGCAGGGTATCATGAGTAAGGAAGAATTGGATAAGGCACTCGATCCAAAAGAGATGCTGCAGTCACACAAGTTCACCCTGAAATAAAAAGATGCAACTGCTGACATAAAACAACTTTAGAATAAGATATAAAATAATACTAATCTGAATTTCATATTAACATTTGACTGTTCCGCTTGCCTATTCCTCAAGATAGGCAAGCGGAAATTCTGTTTACGGCCATGTGACGGAAATCATATCAGTTGCATTGATTACGATAAGCAAGTGGTGTCATTCCTGCCCTTGTTTTGAAGAAATTGGTCAATGCACTCTGGTCGTTAAAGTGAAGATAAACAGCTATTTCTCCCATTGTCATATCCGACTGCTTCAGCAGATTACAGATTTCTTTGTAAAGAAGAGAGGTAATATGATCATTGACCGTCGTACCCGATATTTCTTTTACCATTCTGGAGAGATAAGCAGAAGAAACATTTAGTTTATCCGCATAAAATCGGATTTGTCGCTCACTCTTGAAATTGCGATACAGCAAATGCAGAAAGATTTCGTACACATTCTTTTTATGGCGCAAGTCTCGGGTCGACAAAAAGGCTGTCATAAGGCAACTCTGACACCAGAAGTTTCAAGACATTCACCATAGACTGAATCATCTCTACCTTATAAATATGCTGATGGCGCACAATATCCCGAATCATATGAATGATATCAAGAGCCGCCTGGAGTTTATCGTCAGAAAGATGATAAACCAGATCATTAGAAATCTCTTCATCAACAAAAATACATTCGGCCTCAAAATCTTCCGATATTTCGGTAAACTTATAAACATGCTTAGGCGATGCGACAAGCAAATCACTTGCCGTAAGCTGATGTTTCTCATCCTCAGTACTTTCAGTTCCCTGGACAACTTTAAACTTTACACTTCCGCTTTTTACCAATAATATCTTGTAAAAAAGTGTTCGTTCACTCGCCACATCCCTCAGGACACTTCCATTTAAGACATCTGTATGAATATGAGCTACATAGGCTCCAAATATGTCCTTCAGTTGGTATTTAGCGGCAAACTCTTTTAAGTTATATACTTGTTGCTGCTTCATAATAGTTTTCTTTTAGGTGCAAAAATATAATTTTATTCTGAAAACACCAAGAAAAACATAGGAAAATCTTTCATATTTATCTTTTCCACATCAGTTACCAACAGGAAAAACATCTGATAACCAACGAAATAACATAGTTATCAACACATATGTGGATAACTTTTCTATGAGAAGTGAATAAGTGTGGAAAAGTTTAGAGCATAAAAAAGACATCAACTAAAAAGTTGATGTCTCTCATCTTGTAGCGGGAGGGGGCCACGATCCCTCGACCTCCGGATTATGAATCCGACGCTCTAACCAGCTGAGCTATCCCGCCATCCAAGCAATTGATTTCTCATTTGCGGGTGCAAAGGTAATACATTTATTTGAATTGAACAAATTTTTCGGCAGAAATTTTCAAAAAAAGTTTCATTTTCTCTTTTTCCTCACATTTCAGCCCCTCTTTCACCTAATTATATATATAAAAAAAACGAAAAATAAAGGTTTTCTTATTTTTTTATATTACCTTTGCACGCTGAATGACAGACCTGCTATTATTTTAAATAAAGAAAAGGTCTGAAACAACAGAATATTGAAATGCTTAGAATTAAGAAATTAGACATATTTATTGCCAAGCAGTTTGGTCTCCTTTTCATGGGAACTTTCTTCATCTGCCAGTTTGTGCTGATGATGCAGTTCTTATGGAGATATATTGATGAACTCATCGGTAAGGGACTCACGATGGACGTGATGGCTCAATTTTTCTGGTACATGGGTCTGATGCTCGTACCACAGGCCCTGCCTTTGGCTATTCTCCTGTCTTCACTCATGACGTTCGGTAATCTCGGCGAGAGTTCGGAACTTACAGCCATCAAGGCTGCCGGCATTTCACTGATGCAAGCTTTCCGCTCACTCATTGTCATCACCATCATCATCATGTTTGGCTCATTCTATTTCCAGAACAATGTGGGACCTAAGTCGAACATGAAACTGGCACAACTTCTGATTTCCATGAAACAGAAAAGCCCGGAACTGGAAATTCCGGAAGGAATCTTCTATGATGGTATTCCAAACTGCAACCTTTATGTGCAGAAGAAGGATTTGAAAACCGGAAAGCTTTACGGCATCATGATTTACCGCATGACCGACAGCTATGAAGATGCCGCCATCATATTGGCAGATTCCGGCATGCTCCAGAGTACAGCAGAAAAGAAGCATCTTGTTCTGAGCCTCTACAGCGGAGAATGGTTTGAGAACATGCAAAGCAGTGCACTTGCCAATACTGCTGCCGTACCATACAGACGAGAGACTTTCGTTTCCAAGAAAATCATTCTCGACTTTGATGGAGACTTCAGTATGACCGATGCAGCTTCGCTTTCAGGAAATGCAAAGGGTAAAAGTCTGGAGAAAATCAACCACGACATCGATTCGCTCAACCAATTATATGATTCAATCGGAAGAATCTACCTGAACGAAGCCAACGTGAGATTCTATGGAGGTGTACAGCGCATCAACAAGAAGGACTCTCTCAAAGAAATCAAGAAGGGCGAAAAGCTCAATTTCGACACCTTATATAATAAGTTGCCACAAGACAAGAAGTTCATGGCGGCAAACCAGGCACAGTCTACCGTACAACAGGAGCTTTCTGACCTTGATTTCAAATCGATGTCAACGAGCGATGCAGACTACATGATAAGGCAGCACAAGATTGAGGCTATCAACAAGTTCACTCTAGCCCTTTCGTGTCTCATCTTCTTCTTTATCGGAGCACCATTAGGAGCCATCATCCGAAAGGGAGGTCTGGGTTTCCCTGTCGTCATCTCCGTACTTGTGTTCATAGTCTTCTTTATCCTCGACAATACAGGATACAGAATGTCAAGAAGCGGAATGTGGGCCATCTGGTTCGGCAAAGGTCTTGCACCGGCAGTATTGACGCCTTTGGCTATCTTCGTAACCTACAAGGCAACCAATGACTCTTCCGTATTCAATATGGATGTTTACAAAGAGTTCTTCATGAAACTGCTCGGTTTACGACAGAAACGCCATTACTTCGGTAAGGAAGTGATTATCACCGACCCGGACTATCAGACGGATGCAGAGAAACTGGAAAGAATAAACCAAGATATCACCTTATATAATAAGGAACACAAACTGGTTCATCTTCCAAACGTCATCAATGTATTCTTCAAATACGAGCCTGATCATGAGATAGAAAGAATCAATGCAGAATTGGAAGAGGTAATAGAAGATTTGACCAACACCGCCAACAAGTATATCCTGCACGACATGAACCAATATCCGGTTCTTTCTGTCAAGGCACATACACGCCCATTCGAGCGGAAATGGCTCAACATCATTGCAGCCATCATTTTCCCAGTGGGCACACTGCTATATTTGAGAATGTGGCGATTCCGACTGCGCTTGTTCCGTGACCTCAAGGTCATCAGTCAGACCAATACGGACATCATCCATCGGATTAGAGAACAGAAAAAGTAAAATGTAACTATATAATAAGGTATCAAACATGTCAGAAATCAAATTAAATAGCATCGAAGATGCAGTAAAAGACTTCAAGGAAGGAAAGTTCGTCATTGTTGTTGATGACGAAGACCGCGAAAACGAAGGCGACCTCATCATTGCCGCAGAGAAGATAGACGCAGAAAAAGTAAACTTCATGCTGAAACACGCAAGAGGTGTACTCTGTGCCCCTATCACCCTGAGCCGCTGCGATGAGCTCGACTTGCCTCATCAGGTTTCAGAGAACACCTCAGTATTGGGTACACCATTCACCATAACAGTAGATAAACTGGAAGGCTGCTCTACCGGTGTTTCTGCACACGACCGTGCCGAAACCATCAAAGCACTTGCTGACCCGAATTCTACCCCACAGACTTTCGGCAGACCGGGTCACATCAATCCGCTCTACGCACAAGATAACGGAGTATTAAGAAGAAGCGGACACACAGAAGCAGCCATCGATCTTTGTAAAATGGCAGGCCTCTATCCAGCAGGCGCACTTATGGAAATCATGAATGAAGACGGCACCATGGCACGCCTGCCTGAACTGATGAAGATGGCAAAAGAATGGAACCTCAAGGTTATTTCTATTAAAGACATGATAGAATACCGGCTCAAGAAAGAATCACTCATCGAAGTGGGCGAAGAGGTTGACATGCCTACAGAATACGGCCACTTCCGCCTCATTCCATTCCGTCAGTCTAGCAATGGTCTAGAACACATGGCACTCATCAAGGGAGAATGGAAAGAAGACGAGCCTATCCTGGTCCGTGTTCACTCTTCTTGTGCTACTGGCGACATCCTGGGCAGCAAGCGTTGTGACTGCGGTCAGCAACTCCACAAGGCCATGCAGATGATAGACGAGGCAGGAAAGGGAGTTGTTGTCTACATGCAGCAGGAAGGACGCGGCATCGGTCTGATGAACAAGATTGCAGCCTACAAGCTTCAGGAAGAAGGCTACGATACCGTTGACGCCAATACCCATCTCGGTTTCAAGCCAGACGAGCGCGACTATGGTTGCGGTGCACAGATGCTCCGCCATCTCGGTGTACACAAAATGCGTCTGCTCACCAACAATCCGGTAAAGCGCGTAGGTCTCGAAGCATACGGTTTGGAAATCGTAGAAAATGTACCTATCGAAGTTGTACCAAACAAGTACAATGAGCGTTATCTCAAGACCAAGAGAGACCGCATGGGGCACACTTTGCACCTCGGATAATAAAATTATGTTATTATTTCAATACAAAACATGAAATAATGCTCAATTTTCTTCCGAAAAAGAAATAATTTGCTTACTTTTGCACACGATAAACAAATATAAGAATAAAATTATGGCACAATTATCTGATCGTTTAAACAGATTGGCACCTTCAGCAACGCTGGCGATGTCACAGAAGAGTAGTGAAATGAAAGCTCAAGGTATTGATGTAATCAACATGAGCGTAGGTGAACCAGACTTCAACACTCCTGACAATATTAAACAGGCAGCAAAGAAGGCTATTGACGAGAACTATTCCCGTTATTCACCAGTACCAGGTTATCCTGACTTGCGAAAAGCAATTGTAGCCAAATTAAAGAACGAGAATGGTTTGGAGTACACTATCAATGAAGTAATCGTTGGTACTGGTGGTAAGCAGTGCGTCTGCAACGCTGTATTGGCACTCGTAAATCCAGGCGACGAGGTTATCATTCCTGCACCATATTGGGTAAGCTACCCACAGATGGTGAAATTGGCAGGAGGTACTCCGGTCATTGTGAATGCCGGTTTCGACCAGGACTTTAAGATGACAGCAGAGCAGTTGGAGAATGCTATTACAGAGAAGACCAAGATGCTCATTCTCTGTTCTCCAAGCAACCCTACCGGTAGCGTATACTCTAAGGAAGAACTGGCTGCACTGGCAGAAGTACTCAAGAAGCATCCTGAAGTATTTGTGTTGGCAGATGAAATCTACGAACACATCAATTATATCGGCAAGCACCACAGCATAGCTCAGGAACCGGGCATGAAGGAGCAGGTTATCATTGCTAATGGTGTATCTAAGGCTTACGCCATGACAGGATGGAGAATCGGTTTCCTGGCGGGTCCGGAATGGATCATCAAGGGCTGCAACAAGCTCCAGGGACAGTATACCAGCGGTACATGTTCTGTCAGCCAGAAGGCAGCAGAAGCAGCCTACACACTCGACCAGAGTGCTGTAGAGGAAATGCGCGTTGCTTTCGAGCGCCGACGCAACCTGATTGTAAAGTTGGCTAAAGAGGTTCCAGGTCTTGAGGTAAACATGCCACAGGGTGCCTTCTATCTCTTCCCTAAGTGCAACAGCTACTTTGGCAAGAGCAATGGTGAGAAGACCATCAACAATTCAACTGACTTTGCCATGTACCTTCTCGAGGAAGCACATGTAGCCACCGTAGGTGGTGACGCATTCGGTGATCCAGACTGTTTCCGCATGAGCTATGCAACAAGCGACGAGAACATCGTTGAAGCTATCAAGCGCATCAAGGAAGCTTTGGGCAAGTTGAAATAAAAATGGCTTTAAGACCATTTTCAAGGGTCAAAATGTAAGAAAAAAGCGAGATATTGGTATAAAATAAGCCAATATCTCGTTAAAACTTCTTAATTAGGCTGATAGTAAATTTTAATTTATTATCTTTGCCAATGCAAAATAGATAACCCAACTGTGTTTATTGACAAACGACACATTCAAGGTCTACGAAGCGAGAAAGAAAAAAAGGAAAATATTAATAATTTATTAACTAATAATTTAAAAAAAGTAAAATTATGGCAACTACAAAACAAGCAGCCCCAGCTAAGAAGTCTGAGGGCTTTCAGGGAGTTAGAGGCGCATTCTGGATCATCGTGGTATGTGCTATCATCGCATTCACATTGTTCTTCACATGGTTCGGTAATGACATGCACTTCCAGGATCCAGGTGTACAGGATCACCCAGCAGACATTTGGGGTACTATCTACAAAGGTGGTGTAATCGTACCAGTTATCCACACATTGTTGCTCACAGTGTTGGCTATGACAATCGAGCGTTGGTTGGCTCTCAAGACCGCTACAGGTACAGGTGCTCTTCCTAAGTTCGTTGCAAACATCAAGGCAGCTTTGGACGCAAATGATTTCGCTAAGGCTGAGCAGCTCTGCAACAAGCAGCGCGGTACAGTAGCTAACGTTGTTATGGCTTCTTTGAACGCTTACAAGTCTATGGAGTCTGGTGCTAACGCATCTTTGAAGAAGGCTCAGAAGGTAGCTAAGATCCAGCAGGCTCACGAGGAGGCAACTCAGTTGGAGATGCCAACTTTGACAATGAACTTGCCAATCATCGCTACAATCGTAACACTTGGTACTTTGACAGGTCTTCTCGGTACTGTAACCGGTATGATCAAGTCATTCCAGGCCATGGGTGAAGGTGGTGGCGCTGACTCAGCAGCACTTTCTGTAGGTATTTCTGAGGCGTTGATCAACACCGCATTCGGTATCTTGACATCATGGTGTGCCGTTGTATCTTACAACACATTCACCAACAAGGTAGATAAGTTGACATACGCACTCGACGAGGTAGGTTACTCAATTGCTCAGACATACGAAGCTAACCACGCAGAAGAGGCTTAATTTTTGCTAACCCTTTAAAATTTTATCGCTATGGGTAAAGTAAAAATTAAGAAGAGTGACATCTGGATCGACATGACGCCTATGTCAGACGTTATGACCCTGCTGCTTACCTTCTTCATGCTCACCTCTACTTTCGTAAAGAATGAGCCAGTTAAGGTAAATACACCAGGTTCTGTGTCTGAGATTAAAGTGCCAGAGAACGGTGTCTTGACCATCTTGGTTAGTCCTGAAAAGGACAAGGCTGGTAATCCTACCGGCGAGGGCCAAGTATTTATGAGTATTGATAATACTGATCAGTTGGGAGCTACACTGAGCACAATGACAGGTACATTCGGCGTGTCATTGAACCCAAAACAGATTGAGACATTCAAGAGCGAAGGTATGTTCGGCGTACCTATGAGCGACTTGAGTACTTATCTGACAATGAACGCTTCTAAGCGTCCACAGTATCTCCAGACTAAAGGTATTCCTCTCGACAGTATTAAGGGCGGTATGAGCGAGTTCCAGCAGTGGGTTGACGCAGCTCGTAACGCAAACGAAGACATCAAGATTGCCCTGAAGGCAGATGCTTCTACACCTTACAAGACCGTTAAGAGAGTGATGAACGAACTCCAGGATATGGACGAGAGTCATTACTATATGATTACACAGTTAAAACAACAGGGGGACGAATAAATGGCAAAGAAAGAAAGCAAACAAAAGAAAATGAATGTCCGCGTAGACTTTACGCCTATGGTGGATATGCTCATGCTGCTTATCACGTTCTTCATGCTGTGTACATCTTTGAGCAAACCTCAGACTATGGAGCTGACTATGCCAAGTAATGATGAGAATACTCAAGAAAATCAGAAGAACGAAGCTAAGGCTTCTGAAACTGTGACACTCTACATAACAGCAGACAACAAGATTTATTATGGTGCTGGTATTCCTAAGTACGATGATCCAACATGGATCAAGGAGACTACATGGGGAAGCCAGGGCATCCGTAAGGCCTTGAGAGAGCATGCTACAGAAAACGGCACACGCCCTGTAGAAAGAATCGCACTTGCTGTCAAGGAGTTGAACATGGACCGTCAGAAGAATCCTAAGCAGTATCCTGATAGCATCTATCAGAAGAAGTTGAGCGATTTGAAGGCTGGTAACTTGAAGGACGGAAAGATTCCTACTCTTACTATCGTCATCAAGCCTACAGATAATGCTTCATATAAGAATATGGTTGATGCACTCGATGAAATGCAGATTTTGAACATTGGTACGTATGTCATCGATAAGATTAGCGGAGACGATGAGAAGCTTCTCAAGTCTAGAAACGTTAAGATGTAAGATGTGTACTAACAATTAAAACAAGAAAGAAATGGCAAAAATTGATCTTTACGATCCTAAATGGGTCGAAATGGTTTTCGCCGGAAAGAACAAGGAGTATGGTGCATACCAGCTCCGTAAGGGTACTTCTGGCCGAAACATCAAGGCTCTGCTTATCTTGGTCATTGCTGCAGCTCTCGTGGGTGGTTTTTTAGCTTGGAAGGTTATCGAACAGAAACAGGCTGAAGAGCAGCAAGCATATATGGAAGCTATGGAGTTGGCTAAACTCCAGCAGCAGGCTAAGAAGGAAGAAAAGAAGAAGGAGCCAGTGAAGCCTAAGGTTGAAATGAAAAAGGAGATTCCTGTGGCTCGCGAAACTCAGAAGTTTACCGCACCTGTCATTAAGAAGGATGAACTCGTAAAAGAGGAAAACCAGGTTAAGCAGATGGATAAACTGGATGACAAAGTTGCAGTCGGTACTGAAAACAAGGAAGGTGTGAAGGACCGTACAGTTGAAGCTGTAAGAAATGATATTGCAGTGGCAGCTCCACCTCCACCACCAGCACCAAAACCTGAGGTTGCTACTAAGATCTTCGACGTCGTAGAGGAGATGCCTTCATTCCCTGGTGGAAATGGAGCTTTGATGTCTTACCTTGCAAGCAACATCAAGTATCCTGTCGTTGCACAGGAGAATGGTGTACAGGGTCGTGTTATCGTATCATTCGTGGTAGAACGTGATGGTTCTATCTCTGATGTTAGGGTAGCTCGTTCCGTAGACCCTTCACTTGACCGTGAAGCACAGCGTGTCGTTAAGAGCATGCCTAGGTGGAAACCTGGTAAGCAAAACGGTTCTGCTGTACGTGTTAAGTATACTGTACCAGTTGTATTTAGATTGCAGTAATAGAATGAAAAGAACATCTTATATTTTTTTAGGTATAGGATTAACAGTACTATCAATGGCTTTCTTCTCGTCATGTGGCGAGAAGAAAGCCAAAGATGGTAGAACTGATACTCCTACTTCAGGCACAATTGAATTTGTGGCTGACGAGAGTTTGAGTCCTATCATTGACGAAGAAAGAAGTCAGTTTGAGTATGAGTTCCCAAAAGCTAAACTCAAGCCGAAGTATACAGATGAAGTCACCGGACTTCAGATGATTAAAGATTTCAAAACAGCACTCTTGTTCACTACACGTAATTTGAAAGATAGTGAAATTGCCTACTTGAAGTCTAAAAGCAATGTAATTCCTTCTGTTTTCCCTATCGGTTACGATGGATTGGCATTTATTGTAAACAAGCAAAACAATGATACTTGTATTACGGTAAAAGATATCAAACGTATCCTTACAGGTAAGGCAACAAAATGGAGTGATATTGTGAAAGGTTCTAAGAGAGGCGACATCGAAGTTATTTTCGATAATACCCGCTCAGCAACAACCAATTATGTAGTAGACTCTGTACTGCACGGAGCTAAAATGGGTGCAAAAATCATGGCCGCAAAAACTAGTAAAGAGGTTATCGACTATGTGGATCAGAACCCAGGCTCAATCGGTGTAATTGGATCTAACTGGCTCAACGACCGCCGTGATTCAACCAACACTACATTTAAGAAGAATATTCATGTCATGCGAGTATCTATCAAAGATGTGGCAACACCATATAACAGCTGGCAACCATATCAGGCATACTTGCTGGATGGAAGATATCCGTTCGTCAGAACATTATATGCTATTGTAGTTGACCCTCACAAGGCATTGCCTTGGAGCTTCGCAAACTACATTTCAGGTCCAAGAGGTCAGCTCATACTGTTCAAAACCGGATTACTTCCATACAGAGGTGACATCACTATAAAGACCGTTAATGTAAAACGCTAAGAAAGAGACGCATATAAAAAAGTAGAATTATGAAAGCAATTAAATATTTAGTAGCAGGTTTGCTCGTCATGGGTTTGGCAGCACCTGCAATGGCACAGGATGTCAACTATAAGGACATGCTGAAACCTATAGAGACTACATTGAAGGCTGGTAACGCTGATCCTAAGGCTTTTGCCAAGGAAATCAAGGGATACCAGAAGGTATTCAAAAAGGATCCTAAGGCATTGGTTGCTTTGGGTAACCTTCTTGCAATGAACAAGAACTATGATCAGGCTAACGCTGTTGCTGATGCTGTCATCGCTAAGTTCAAGAACTATGGTGACGCCTACATTCTGAAAGGCGACATCTATGCAATGCAGGACAATGGTGGTGAGGCTGCTACATGGTATGGTCAGTGTATGACAATGGATCCTAAGAATCCTCAGGGATATATCAGCTATTCTAACGTTTACCGTAAAATTGACCCACAGGCTAGTGCGGAAGCTTTGAACAAGCTGAGAGAAATCAACCCTAACTACCCTATCGAGGCAGAAGCTGGTCACAACTTCTTCAGCGCTGGCAACTACGAGAAGGCTTATGAGTATTTCTCAAAGGCTAAGCCAAACACACTTGAAGAGTATACTCAGTACGAATATGCTTTCACTGCTTATATCGTTGGAAAGAAGGAAGAAAGTTTGAGCCTTTGCGAAAGTGGTATCCAGAAGTTCCCTAAGGATGCAGCTATGCAGGTTTTGGCTATGCGCGCTGCTGTTGACGTAAAGAACTTTGAATCTGCTCTCAAGCATGCAAACATCGTAATGAACACCGATTCTATCAAGAAGAATGCTAGTATCATTTCTTATTACGGTTTGGCTTTGGCTGGCAACAAACAGTATAATGAGGCTATTGCTCAATACCAGAAGGCATTGGAGATGAAGGCAGACGATCCTAAGCCATTGCAGTATATCTCTGAGGCTTACAAGGAGTTGGGCGATGAAGACAAAGCTTTGGAGTACAACCAGCAGTACATGGATAAGAATCCAAATGCTGCTCCTACAGACTTCATGAAGCTTGCTGAAATCTATGTTAACAAGGCTAAGAAAGATCCAGCTAAGAAGATTGAGAACATCGACAAGGCCATCGGCGTATACGCTAAGTTATCAGAGAAGTATCCTACATTGAAGACATTTGCAAAGCTTCAGGAGGGAAACACAGCTTTCCAGAATGAGTTGGATGACAAGGCTATTGCTGCTTATACAGAAGTAATCAATGAGCTGGAAGCAAAGCAGTGTGATGAAGATGAGCTCAGCTACCTGAAGACATCTTACCAGTATATGGGCTTCATCTATACCTACGACAAGCAGGATTTCAATACAGCTAAGCCATACTGGGATAAGCTTCTGAAGCTTGATCCACAGAATAAGTTAGCTAACGATGCTTACGAGAAGGCAGGTCTTAAGCCAGGCGAATAAGCATAACATTATTAACTACAACATATTGGGGATTGCATCAGATATTGATACAATCCCCTTTTAGTTTATATGATTTATACTATAAGCAAATAAAAGGATATAACGATAAAACAAAATCTTTAAACAATAGAAAAAGAAAAGAGCGATTCCAAAGGAACCGCTCTCAATGTTTTATGTAACTAAAAGTATCTATCCTTATAGATTAAGGAAGACTGATTGCCTCGTTAGGGCAAACATCAGCACAAGTACCACACTCTGTGCAGAGGTCTGGGTTGATTGAATACTTATCGCCCTCAGAGATTGCACCTGATGGACACTCATCAATACATGTACCGCAAGCGATACAATCGTCACCAATTACGTATGCCATAATTATTAATGTTTAAATGTTTATAATGTTTTTGTATAATATGCTTTTAATTTATCTTACTTCATAACATCAGGTATATTACCTAATAATTATGGTGCAAAGATAATAATAATTTCTGAAATACCTACAATTAGGTATAAGAATTTTCAAGAATTAGATTAATTTATACATAATCGAAATAAAACGGAAAGCAATATGAAGAGGAATATTCCGTTATAAATATATGAAACAGAAACTATTGACATTCATCATTAGCCTTGCCATCACAATTCAGGCTGGCGCACAGGAAAGAACGGTAGAAAACCGTCCTTATACCGATTTGCGCCCATTCCACTTCGGTGTATTAGTAGGCACCCACTTCCAGGATATAGAATTCCAGAATGCAGGACTGGTGACTTATCTTGATGCTGACGGCATTGAGCAGCAAAGCTGTGTAACAGTAGACCAGGACAGATGGGATACTGGATTTACAGTAGGTGTACTAGGAGAATTCCGCCTGAACACCCACTTCCAGCTACGCATAGCACCAGCCATGTATTTCGGTACCCGACATCTCTCCTTCTACAACATGCTGGAAAAAGATGGAGCCGGTAATCCGATCCAACAGAAACAGGAGATGAAGACGGCTTACATTTCCAGTGCCCTCGATCTGATATTTGCAGCACAGAGATTCAACAATCACCGCCCATACATCATGGCAGGAATCAACCCGATGATGAATCTGAACAGCAAGAACGAAGATTATATCAAACTGAAGAAAACAGATCTGTTTCTGGAGTTGGGATTGGGGTGTGATTTCTATCTGCCTTATTTCAAACTTCGCCCTGAATTGAAATTCATGTATGGAATAACAGATACATACGATAAGAATCACATCAAAAACATAAAAGACAAGAGTACACTCCCATATACACTATCAGCCAAGTCAGCACATAGCAAAATAATAGCACTTACATTCTATTTCGAATAATCGAACAATATCACATAAGAAAAAGAGGCAGACTCCCCACAGCGAGAGTCTGCCTCTTCTAATTTATAAAGAACAGATATCTTTACTCAACAACTTCCCAACCGAAAACACACCCGTTCTTCATACCGGCGTCAGTTCCCTGGAAATCTGCAGAATAAGGGCTTCCATCTATTGGATTTTTACCTACATAACGCTGAGTCTTCAGAGAAAGCAGCATGCAGCGGTTATAAAGCATATCCTGCCATACAAACTCCTCTGCCTTGGAAGAGTCGGAAGTCAGACGAACATCACCAGATAAACCAGCACCAGCAATATAAACATATCGTCCGTCAGCCGTCTTCAAAGCAATCTTTCCCTTACCTCTATCCTCCACAACAAACTTCACCTGATTTCTCATGTCCTTTCGGTTACTAGAACTATGCATCAACCCATGTCCGGTAGCATCCATTAAACTTCCATCAGCGAGATTAGAGAATCTTATGGTCTTGCCTATAGGCAGATTGGCAGTTCTGTCTGCCAACGGCTCCTCCACCTTGAAATCATCAAAATCAGCCACACCGCCATTCAATTCCTTCTTGTTGAAAGCATAAAGTGCCACACGTACACCCTGGAAGGTCTTCAACTGATAAGGTGAAAGCATCTGCTCACCGATATTCTCCCAGTTCTTACCATCCAGAGAATAGGAATATTGCAACTGGCTCTTATCGTAATCACCCCAAAGTCGCAACCATACTACCTTACTTTTAGCCAACGGCTTCCAAACTTCCTTGTTGGTATTCTGATCATAACATCTCAAGTTCAACCCCTTATCCGTCTTGACAACGCCCAATGAAGCGTATGGCGTATTGATGGCACCCAAACCAGCCTCATCACCTACCTTCAAGCGGGATGCATCCAACTTTACAGATGTATAAGAAACAGGTCCGATGGCACGCTGCGTCAATGTATTCTTTGCCCAAAGCAGTTGCTTGGCAGGCATGGAATGCAAACGGAGCCACCCTTTTCGCTCCTTATTCAGCGACCACATCTTGTCATTCGGATTATGATTCCATTGCCAAACCGGTTTAAAAGTTTTACCCGAGAAATCATCACATCTGTCGTATGGAGCCTGTGGTGTCTTTACCATATCATTCGGTTTGAACCAGGTACGAGGAGAGCGTCCCAGGTTCTTCTCCAATCCGAAGTAAGGCCAGCCGTCAACCCAAGTGATAGGGGACAGGCACACCGTTCTTCCCACGGCATTGAAGTCCTGCATCGAAACGCCCCACCATTTTCCGTCAGGAGCCTGCACGATGCCACCCTGATGAATGGTAGCACATCCCAGGTTCAGACCATTAGGCTTGTTGTTTTGGAAACTGAAACCATCTTCCGGCAAAGGCCGACCGATTCCCATGTTACCTACGCTCCACCCAGCAGCATAACCATACGATTCACGCTCGCTAATTACGCAGGTTTCATAAGGTCCCCAGATACTCTTACTTCGGGCACACTGCATACGGCCCATCGGTGAATAATCTGCAGAGAGGATATAGTACATACCATTGATTTTATAAACATGATGTCCCTCACCCATCGCATTTCCTTCCGGAATCACCACCTTGCTGCTGCCCTCTACCGGGCCACTCAAATCAGGCTTCAACTCCGTAACGGTCACGTTGCCATACTTGTGCACGGCATAAATCTTGCCATCCTCATCAAAGAGCACAGAGAGGTCGTAGATATCGCCATTAACTTTATGATGCGTCCAAGGACCCTTGGCACTGTCCGAGATATACACCTGCAATCCATGTCCGTTGATATTAGAGAAGATATAGAACATTCCGTTGTGATAGCGGATGGCAGGTGCCCAGATACCCTGTCCGTAAGCCTCCTTGCCATTGCGGAGATTAAATCATCAGAATCATCAAAGCGGTCGAAGCAATAGGAAGAGAACTCCCAATTTACGAGATCCTTGGAATGGAGAACCACCAGTCCCGGCACACTGTGCATCGTGGTACCCGCCAGATAGTAATCCTCCCCTACTCTGATAATATCAGGGTCAGAAAACTCATCATAAAACAAAGGGTTTGTAAAGGTACCATTACCATTATCTGCCGACCAAGACTTCCCTTTCAAAGTCTGTGTCAGAACATTCTTGGCTGCAGATTTTTTCTGCGCCGCAGCTCCCAAAGAACCGCTCAAAAAAGCGATGCAACAGGTTGCAAATAATAATTTCTTCATTCTCATTTATAGGTCTAAAAGATTATTATAAAAAATATTGCCACAAAAGTACGAATAATTATCCAACCAGAGGTGGACAAAATGATACTTTTATGGCAACAAATGTAATTTTAGGACATTATTTAATCAGATAAGTCTTTCCTGGTTCTGTTTCCAAGTCATATTCATATACGTCAGGAATAGGAACCTTCACTCCTTCTGCTATCCGATGCTGTTCCACTACAGGTTTCACTTCTGCAGATGCAAAAAGGATATTGGGACATGTTCCTTCTGCCTTCTTCAGCTTTTTCGCCTTCAGCGGTACGTATGAGCGGAGACGCAGGATGCCTCCGATGGTGGAACGAATCTTCGCCTTCATCAGTCTGCCATTCTTCCAGTCCATATCCACCACAAAGCCGCCACGGGCACGAAGTCCCTTTACGCTTCCTTCTTTCCAGGCATCAGGCAAGGCTGGCAAGAGATGCACGGCTCCATCATGACTCTGCAGGAGCATTTCGGCGATACCGGCTGTTACTCCGAAGTTGCCGTCAATCTGGAATGGCGGATGGGCATCGAAGAGATTCGGATAGGTTCTGCCATCAGGATATTCCTTTGCCTGCGCATCAGATGGCAACAGACGAAGCATATTGCTGATGATTCTGAAAGCATGATTGCCATCGAGCATACGTGCCCAGAAGTTCGTTTTCCAACCCAGACTCCAGCCCGTAGCCTGGTCGCCACGATGCTTCAGAGTGGTGGCAGCAGCATGGAACAGTTCCGGATGAGAGAAAGGAGAAATCTGATTGGATGGATACAATCCATAGAGATGCGAGATATGGCGATGTTCATTCTTCGGGTCATCCGCATCCACAAGCCACTCTTGCAACTGTCCGTACTTTCCTATCTGCATCGGCGGAATCTGCGAAACCAGCTGCTGCATCTCCTTGCGCTCAGCCTCATCAACACCCAATATTTCAGAAGCCTTCACGGCACAGGTCAAGGCATCGAAGGCTATCTGGTTATCCATCGTGCAACCAGCCGTTACGGCAGTTTTCTTTCCTTTAGGTCCCTGTTCCGGACTCACCGACGGCACGGTTACTTTCCATTCTGTGCCTGGCAACTTCTGCATATAGTCGAGATAGAACTCAGCAGCACCCTTTATCACCGGATACCACAGCTTGAGGAAAGCCTTGTCGCCCGTATAGAAATAATGCTGCCAGAGATGGGTTGTGAGCCAGGCTCCGCCATTCGGAAACATGCCCCACTGCGCACCATCCACCGGACCTGCTATGCGCCAGATATCGGTGTTATGGTGTGCCATCCAACCACGACAACCATACATTTCCCTAGCCGTCTGTGCTCCCGTTACGCTCAAATCCTTAATCAGCGAATACAGAGGTTCCGTGGTGTTACCGAGATTCGTTACCTCGGCAGGCCAGTAGTTCATCTCCGTATTGATGTTGATGGTATATTTACTGTCCCAAGGTGCATTTTTGCTGTCGTTCCAAACGCCCTGCAGGTTTGCCGCCTGTCCACCAGGCTGGGAAGAGGAGATGAGCAGATAGCAACCATAGTTATACATCAGCGCCACCATCGCCATATCCTTGCTGCCCGCAAATTTCTCCAGGCGCTGGTTGGTAGGCAACGAAGCATTGATATCGGTTGGCAAAATCAGAGAAGAAGTAGCGAACTGCTTCTGGTAAGCCTCCACATGACGTTTCTCCAACTGTGCATAGCTCATTAGTTTCACCTTATTTATATAGTCAGCATTGCGCTGGGCTGCATTGCCCGACACATCGTGATAGTTCACAAAATTAGTGGCAGCACTCACGATGATGGTTGCCTCGGTGCCATCCGTCCTTACATCTGCCACACATTCGGCAGTGAGAGCCGCCTTGATGCTTTCCTGGTCTTGTCCCTTCACCTTCAGCATAACCCCTGAAGGCGTTTTCTGAGTCTGATGTTCAAAAGGCGAATCCAGGGTAACATCGATATTCAGGGCACCCTTTCTACTCGCCTTGATGTGGCAAACAATGACGCCATCAGCCAGCGAAGCAAAGGTAGTACGAGTATATCTTACGCCATCCATCACGAAAGAAGTCGTGGCAATCGCCCTCTTCAAATCCAAGTCGCGCACAAACTGCTCAGCCTTTCCCAGATTATTCATGGTGATATGCAGATTTGCCATCGGCAGGAAGCGCATGCCATGAGGACCTGGAATGAAAGTCTGGTTGATGAGTGCGGCGGCCTCCTCTTCCCTGCCATTGAAGATGAGTTCCCTCACCTTTGGCAGATTCTCCAGGGATTTCTTGCTATTGTTGTTATGGGGACCGCCACTCCAGAAAGTCTCCTCATTCAACAGGATATTCTCGTCCGTGGTTCCGCCATACACCATACCTCCCAGATGAGAGTTCCCGATAGGCAGAGCCTCCAGCCACTGCTGGGCTGGGGCGTTATACCAAAGTAGAGTACTATTATCAGAACTGCTAGCCTTAGCCATCATCTTTACCGGAAGAAGGAACGCCAAAGCCATAGTTCCCACTATTATTCTATTTCTCACTACTATTCTGTTTTTGATACTCAAAACTATCCACATCCACATATCCGCCAGCAGCCTTTGTGGCATAATTGTAGATGGCAATACGGGTTCCCATAAAGAAGCGGCGATAATCATATTGCATCTTGAAATCCTTGATGGCAGGAACCCAGGTCTTGCCGTCTATACTATATAATAAGGTGGCGAGATCCTGATGAAGACGGAAATCGCAACTCATCTTCAGATAGATGATGCTTGATTTCGTTTCCTTATCCTGCTTCAGATTCAAAGGCTGGCGATAAACCTCCTCACGCTTCACACCAGTCACAGCCTTCTCCTTTTCAGTCAAAGCTACACTCTCCTTGGTACCAACCACAAAGAGTTTCTTGCCTTCCTTTACGATAGAAAGCAGGGCTGCATCACCTTGGAAGGCTGACAAGCCAGCCACATCGCCATCCTTCATCTTGCTTACATCCATCTTGATGATTCCCTCGCAGGTTGGTCCTTCGGTACGGGTACTGATGGTATTTGGAGCCAGGAAGATGTTAGGAACAATGCGGGATGTCTTCAGACGGAGCCAGCCCTTGCGCTCTGTGAGCGACCAGGCATTATCCACAGGATTGTGGTTCCACTGCCACTGCAGTTCCAGTTTATCCTTCGAGAAATCGTCGCTATACACGAGTCCCTTGCCGTCGTAGCCCAGCACAGGCTTCTGCATCTCGGCAGGAATATTGCCCTTCTCATCGGTCAGCATAGGCCATCCGTCCTTCCAGGTACATGGCTCCAGCGTGAGCACTCTGCCCACACCACCACGGTCTTGGAATACGATGCCATACCAGTTGCCATCCTTATCATCTACAATCGTACCTTGTCCCACGCCATTGAATCCGGCAAACTCCGTTTCCAGAATCACCTTCTTTTCGTAAGGACCCGTTATCTTATCAGCACGATAACAAACCTCACGACGAGGATGTCCCTGTGGCCACGAAATCATCAGGAGATAATACTTGCCGTTATGCTTGATCATACGGGAGCCTTCGAGCAAACCCGTTTCATCAGCATCACGCTCAAAGAGTTTACGATGGCTGCCCGGCACCACATCCGTCAGGTCGGTATTCAGCTGCACCATCTCGCCCGTTCCATAAACCACGTATGCTTTATCATCGTCATCGAAGAAGAGAGCGGCATCATGGAAATGCTGCAAACGGCTGTGGATAGTCCATTTGCCCTCGATATCATCGGCTGTACAGATATAAGTCTCTCCACCGGGATTATCATTCGGAGCAAAGAGCGCATAGAACTTGCCACGATGATACTGCAGCGAAGTGGCCCACTGACCACGACCATACACCGTACCCTCCTTCATGTCATACTTAGGCGAATCGGTAAGTTTAGGGAAGATATAGTTCACTGTTTCCCAGTTCACCAAATCCTTCGATTTCATGATAGGCGCACCCGGCATCAGATGCATGGTGGTGCTTACCATATAGAAGCTGTCACCCACACGGATTACATCCACATCAGGCACATCAGCCCAAACCACAGGATTGGCGAAATTCTTCTCAAACTTCCACCAGTCGAAATTGAAGAGTTTGCTTCCCTTCAATCCCTTGAACACGAAGTATATATCATGTTTTTCTGTCACTTTCTTTAGCATTTGTGCCGAGAAAGTCTTCCACTTTTCCCAGCCACCCGTCTTGGTAACACCAAGTTTTGCCACCAGTTCGCCATCTTCCTTATCGAGATGAACCTCCAGCGAACCTCCAAGCGAAGAGCACGCCGCTGAGATGGCAAATACATCTGGATCTTCATCACCAAAATCCACCTCACGTACCTTGATATAATCACCTTCATGGATTTCAGAGATATAAACACCCGTATCATCGGTCTGCTCCGACTTCACTCCCTTAGAGAAAGCGATGGTTTCAGCCTCCTGACGCTTGTAAGGATTGAGGGTTGCAATAGGAGCCACTCCTTCCTGAGTATGGTGGATAATTGGGAATGTGCCGTCGGCATTATATTTGAATTCTTCCACAGCCACACTGCGTCCGAATCCGCCACCCAGTTTACCCGTATGATAGAAGAAATAAGACTTGCCCTTGAAGTCGCTCACACCGCAATGGTTAGTAAAGGAACCCGTATCTTCCAATGGCATGATTTCGCCCATATACTTCCATGGTCCGAAAGGCTTCTTACTCATGGAATAAGCAATGTGCTCAGGCACTCCACCTGCAGCATAAAGCATATAATAGTTCTTGCCACGCTTCATGAACCAAGGTCCCTCTGTGTAGCAATCTTTATATTTTCGGGTAGAATCACGCTTCTCCACGTCAGGCGAGCCGAATCCCTCCTCAGTCATCACGATTCTGCCCACTTCACGCTTTTCATCAACAGCTGCCTTAGCATCTATACCACCCTTGAAGCTGATCATATCTTTATTCAGTTTGGCATAGTAAAGATGTGGATTACCCCAATAGAGATAAGCCTGACCATCCTCGTCCATCCAAACCGTTGGGTCGATATTGTCCCAACTTCCATTATCGAAAAGCGGTTTTCCCAGCGCATCCTTGAACGGACCGGTAGGAGAATCTGCCACAGCTACGCCGATAGCCATTCCGCCCGTCAGTTTAGAGTGCGCACAGATATACCAGTAATACTTACCATTACGTTCAATGGTCTGTGCTGCCCAGGCACGGTCGTCTGCCCAGGGAAAAGAACTGAGATCGAGCGGAGAACCATGGTCTGTCCAGTTCACCATATCCTTGGTGGAATACGCACGCCATTCGTTCATCCAGAAGAAGTCAGCCTTATCTTCATCATGACCGGTATATACATAGAGACGGTCTCCAACAACCAGAGGTGCTGGGTCGGTAGTTAACTGTGTTTGCACGATTGGGTTCTGTGCATAGGTAGCACCCTGCATGGCAAGCAGCCATGCGCTTATCAGTAACGGCTTTCTGGGAGCCAAGTTTTTCGTTGTATTCATCATTATGATTGTTTATTCGTTTAACGCTGCAAAATTACGAAAAAACAATCATAATGACTTTATCGAATGTTTCAAAAACTTTATTAAGTTTATCTTACTACACAAACTCTATTGGTGATTGATGCACTTGTCTCATTCTTGAGTAGAATATATGCTAACATATACTTTTCTACAATTAATGCTTCACAAGTCTCACACCATAAATCTGTCCAACTTGCTTGCCCTTATGAGCCACAAACTTCACTCTTATTTCCTTCTTGCCCTTAACAAACTCTGAAGGAATGGCATAATCAACGGTCTTAAACTGTGTGGTACGCCAGCGATGACTGTTGTTCACGCTGCAAAGCAACTTGTCGTTGACATAAATATCAAACTCACTTGTACGCCATTCATCCTGTCCCCAGAACTTGAGCTGAAGGCTAAGATTAGTCTCTCCCTTGGTCTGCATCAGATAGCTGAAATAATGGCCATCCTTTGCATCACGGAAGAAGATACCCTCTGTATTACCCTTGTTCGAATCATCTGTCTCCATACGATGGTCGGTCTCTGGCTGCTGTTCTCCAGGGTTCACCTTATCCACAGTTCTAGCCTCCAAAGCCTGACGGGCTTTTTCCTCATCAGCCAACTTCTGCATATAAGCCTTGTAATCATTCTCGCCTAGTGCCAACCAATACATCATATATCGAGAATCATGAATCTCGAAGAAAGGCTGTAGTTCACCATCGATGGTATTCTCCATGTGGGTGGCAAGTTTAAAGTGCAATGGCTTGCCAGGAACTGGCTTCAGGTTTTTGGCAATGTCGTCGAGATGTTTCGGCAACAGAATAGGAGCCTCGTCAAGAGCCAGTTTCTTTCCACCGGCATACTGTCCGAAACGGCTGTCATCGGCAATGAGTCCACGCATATCCTCCGTTCCCGTCTTCATGCCTAGCAGGATAGGACCATACATGATTGCCACATACTGAGGCACATTGATCATCGGTTTGATGTAAGCGTGCATAGGCATAGAAATCTTTACCTGGTCACCCTTCTTCCATTTGCGCTTCATACAGACAAATCCATTCTCCTCATAGCTATCGGCATCAAAACCAACACCCTTCACTGTGAAGTTTTCACACCAGGATGGCTTACGGACTTTCAGGATGAAAGTTCCCTTACCCTTGGCTACTTCTACGACAGATGTTTCAGCATACGGGAAAGCGGTCTGCTGACGAATCACCATCTTTCTATCCTTCCAATTCAACTCGGAAGCCACGAAGAGATTCACATAGAGCGCATCATCCTCCGCCTTCACACCCTTATCGTGCGTCCAGACAAACTGTCCATACTTTCCGTGGTCTTCCATACCTGTTCCCACGCAGCACCACATCGCCTCATTAGGAGCAGAATAGTTGCGATAATGGCGAGGACGGGCGGAAGTGAAATAGACATAGCCTCCATGTTGAGGATGCTGGGCAGAGAGGATATGGTTGAACATCGCAGTCTCGTAAAAGTCGCCATACATGCCATCAGGCTTCACTCGGTTCAAATCCTCGGTAAGCTTCAGCATATTATACGTATTGCAAGACTCCGGTCCATCGATGTCGTTGATATAGTCGATGCAATTTTCCTTAGTCGGGAAGTGTTCACGCCTACTGTTACCTCCAAAAGCCAGCGAACGCTGACGTGTCACAATTTCCCAGAAATACTCGCTGGCATTGTGATATTGCACATCATGAGCCAACTCAGCGATGCGCTGATAGCCGATAACCTTTGGAATCTGCGTATTGGCATGCATATTGTCAAGGCAGTCCTTGCCGTTTTCCAGAGGAACGAGCAACATTCTGTGGGAGAAGCGGCGGGCACAATCCAGATATTTCTGCTCTCCGGTAATAGCGTATGCATCAGCAAGCACCTCGTTCATGCCTCCATGCTCGTTACCCAGCATTTTCTCCATCTGTTCATCGCTCAAATCACGTGTTATATCAACTGCCCAATCGCAGAACTTCAGAAATAGATACTTTGCCTGTTCATTTCCGCAATAGAGCCATGCATCACGAAGACCTGCATACATCTTGTGAATATTATAGAAAGGAGCCCATGTTCCGAAGTAAGGTCCGAAATCGCCTTTACTAAAAGCCGTCCACATCTTGGCACTATTCGGAACACCACCTATATAGTTATGACACCAGGCTTCATGGCGCTGATTGTTGGCATCAAGCACCAGCTGGAGCTCGGATATCATATATTCCATGCGCTTTCGGCATTCCTCATTGCCTGTGGCCGCGTTGATGGCAAGAGCCGACAGATAATGTCCGCCCACATGTCCGTCCAGTCCATCCCAGTTGGGATAAGAAGGTTTGCGAGGTTGCAAGCCAGCCTCCTTGCGATAAGGGGCCAGCATGCGGTCGCAATCATATTTCAGGAGCACCTGCACGTTCAAGTCGCGAGCATGCTTCAATGGTCCATCAAGAAGGGTGATGTCGCCCAGCGGGAACTCATCCTTATAAAGTTTATCTTGCGCCACAACACCCAAGGCAGGCGCAATGCTCAGCAGAGCAATCATTAGTTGTTTCTTCATAATTTGATATTATTTTAAATTCTTAATAAAAGTGTATATGCGGACAATTACATTTAGTTTATGGCTTTCAATGAAAAAACACTTCTTTTAATGTTTCTTCTTACTCGCTAAACTTCCACCAATCCAGGAAGAAGAGGTTCTGCTTCTGGATGTCGCCTCCCTTAAAGACGAAGTAGAGATCATGAACACCCTTTACCTTCTTCACCTGGGTAGAGAAGGTTTTGTATTCGTCCTTGGTGTTCTTGATATCCACCTTGCCGATGCACTGGCCGTTTACCCCATCAAGACGGATTTCGATGCTGCCGCCAAACATGTGGCAAGAGGCAGAAACCTCAAACTTACTTGCACCCTTCCTGAAGTCAACACCCTTCACGAGGAGATACTTTCCCTCATCAACATTCGTAACCACTTGATTCCATCTATTCTCCTGCGCCCACTGATTCTTAGGCTGCGTCTTCAATCCATAGCCCCAAGCCATCGTCTCAGCCTCAACCTGGCGATAAGGATTGAACCATTCTATCTGTTCAAGCTTGCAGTCCTGGAAGTATGGCAACTCCTGGATGGTTCCGTCAGGATTGTAAGTCATTTCGGCCGCAGAAACAGAACGCTGCTCGGCATGACGCCCCGTCTTCAAACGGAAGATATCATAATTCAAGCCGAAGCAATAGCTCTTACCCTTGTAGTCGATGATGCCCGGATGATTGCCTCGAGTACGAGGCGTATGGTTCATGATATGTCCCTTATATTCCCACGGTCCGAGCGGATTCTTGCTCATCGCATAACCGATGCCCTCAGGACAGCAGGTAGAAGCATAAGCCAGATAATAATTGCCATTGCGCTTCCAGAACCAAGGACCTTCCTGATAATCCTGAATCTTGGGGAAGTGCATGATGGAATCAGAATAAGAAATCATGTCCTCGTTCAGTTTCACTGCCTTCAACTCCGGGTTGCCCCAATACATGTAAGCCTGATTATCATCATCTACCCATACGGTAGGGTCTATGTCGAACCAGTCGCCCTCCCATGCCAGAGGCTTTCCGATAGGATCCTTGAACGGTCCGAATGGACTATCTGCTACCAGCACTCCGATGCCATGACCGTGGATTGGGCAATACATATACCATTTGCCATTGCGCTCGATGACCTGCTCTGCCCAGGCACCATTCTCGCCCTTGAACCACTTGAAGTCTTTCAATGAAGCTACGGCACCACGGTCTTGCCAGTTTACCATATCCGTAGAGGTATAGAGCAGCCAGTCTTTCATCAGGAAGCCCTCAGCCCCATCCTCATCGTGGGTGGTATAGAGATAAACCGTATCGTTGTGCACATAAGGTGCAGGATCGGCTGTATACTTGGTCTGGATGATTGGCAAGTTGATGTTCTGTGCTGTTGCTGCAGTTCCCATGCCAGCCAAAAGCAGGGATAAAATCATTCTGTATCTAGTCATTTTATGATTTAAATTAATTATTAGTTGATTAAATTGTTATTTATGGATGCAAAGGTAAGCAAAAAAACAGGATTCTACTTTTTCACATGTTTCAAATACTTAATATGATGTAACACATAAGAAAAAGGTGCGTCATAAAATGATGCCACACCCTCTTTTGTTTTTAGCCTTTACATTATATTATATAGCAAAAAGCAAAAATGAGACTTCTCGGTTTTAGTGCTGGGAAGTCTCATTGATGTATCAGGGTAGTCTCATTTAATATTCTATCTCAAAACCACCTTCTTGCCATTATGGATATAGATACCCTTGGTTGGGTGTTCTACCCGCTGACCCTGAAGCGTGTACCAGCCGGAGTTCTGTCTGGTCTCCTGACCGCTGATATTCTCAGCACTCTCAACCTGCTGCTACTCCCCAAACTTCACCCAATCCAATACAATCGTCTTATCTTCATCAATCATAAAGTTCATACCAATCTTTTCCACGGTTTTGCCTTTTAGGGCAAAAGCATCAGCATAATGCTTGCTGTTGATTTGTTCAAGAGCCTCTTGTGCTGACTTATTAAATTTCAGCTCTATCACATAGATGGTATCCTTTGTTTCCATCGTAATGTCTGTTCTTCCTCGGGAAGTATGCTGTTCCACCAATATACGGAAATTCGTAAGCAGGGCAAAGATGATATACATTGTCTGCTGATAATGCCCCTCATAATCGGTATTATCGCAATAAGGTACCGTCTCCCAGAACGTTTTCAATAGCTGAAGAGCACCATCCATGTTACCCTTATTGATAAGAGCCGACATCTTGGCTACGGTCGTATTGCACATTGCAGACTTTGCCGCCAAATAATGCGGCAACATACTGCGATACAAACCTATCCTCACCTCTTTGTTTGGCAGAGCCAAGGTATAGAGTTCCGTTTCCGGATCATAATTCTTGATTGTGATATAACCACTCTGATAAAGCAAAGGCATGATAGTAGTCATCGTCTCAGTGGCTGCATCGAAATCATCCTTTGACGCATCCATCTGTTCACCTAGGTCAATCGGTGTAAAGTCATATTTCCGCATCATATTAAGGAGATAGGTAGGAGTGCCTGAGCCAAACCAATAGGAATCAACCTCTCGCTTTGAAAAGCAAGTGAGCAAGCTATATGGATTGAATATGTCAGAAGAAGGCCGCGAAATGATAGCCATCATAATTTTCCTTCAACTTTTCCAAAGTTTTATCATACGACAAGCCCATCACATCTGCCATCTGCTGAATATCTTCATGCATTTCTGCCACAAGTTCCTCCTTGGTAATGCCGCAAATGCCAGCATATTCTGTATCCATACTCACATTTGTGATATTATTGAGTTCACTGAAGATACTAAGCTGCGAGAACTTGGTGATGCCTGTCAAGAAGACGAAACGCAGCATTCGATCGCTATCCTTCAGAGGACTATAGAAATTGCGCATCACCTCCCTTAAGACGCCCAAACTAGTATCCTCATGTACCACATCAAGCAAAGGAGCATCGTATTCATCGATGAGCACAACGACCTTCTGCCCAGTCTGTTCATATACCGTTTTTATTAAATTAAGCATACGGACATTCGGGTCGGGAGACTCATTGACGATGCCAAATTTTTTCTTCATTTACCTTCAATATGTACAAGAGATAACGCACAAGTTGGTCTTTCTCCATGTGCTTACCACCAGCCAAGCTAAAGTGAAGCACAGGATATTTCGTCCACTCCTTCTCCAGTTTTTCAATAGCAAGTCCCTTAAAGAGTTCCTTCTTACCCTCGAAATAACTTTCAAAAGTAGATACCAATAAGGATTTGCCAAAACGGCGTGGACGATTCAAGAAGAAATACTTTCCACTCGTATGAGTCATACGATAGATGTATTCTGTCTTATCTACATAGAGAAAGTCCTCCTCTCGAATCTCAGAGAAGGTCTGCATGCCTATTGGATATAACTTCGTTGCCATATTATCAACTATTTACTATTCAAGAAATAAATCGGTGAACGGGGAGAACCATCTTTTACCAACAAGCCTTTGTCAATGAAGTGATCTATCCACTTTTGTGCCATGTGGCGAGACAGTCCAAACTTCATTCGCATGAGACTGATGGTGAGATAGCGGTTCTCCTGGAAAAATTCCTGTAATACTGTCCAAAGTTTCTTTTCAGTAAAGACGTTGGAACGGCCAGTATACTCGGAACGTATAAAATGAACATTCCTGTCTATTTCCTGTAACAGACCAGCCTCTGGACGGAAATTGATACCACGCAATCTTACTTCCTTTCCCGTAATCTTCTTGTCAGGATTATCCTCCGGCACTTCCAGGTTTACAGCAAGCGAAAAATATCCCAGTTTAGGAACATAAACCCTGCGCCCCATCGAGAACTCACTAACAACAATGTCATGAAGTTCCGTGAACACTGCTGCTACATCACCCTTGGTGAGAGTACATCTTTGCTGGATGGTGGCTTCCAGTTCACTAGCCGTCATCGCCTCATGCTGTTTCAATCGAACGTATTTACGTTCTTCACCACTACCCTCAGCATTGGTAATGGTATAAACATCATACTTTAAGTCCATAATTGCCTTGTTTTATAGTTCATTGCAAATATATGAAATAATCATAGAAGGTGTATCTAATGACCTGAAGAATTAGATTTATTTAATAGTTGGCGGCTGCCAGCAAGGTTGCTGGCATATGGCAGCAACCTTGTCGGCATATGGCAGCAACGTTGCTGGCAGCTGCCGGCAACCACACGGAACAGTATTTAAGAGGTAAACAATACAGGTTTCTAAGACCATTAAAATAACTTATTCAAGTTTAGTAAGTTCAGGAGTTAAAGAAGTTAAAGGAGTTATCGCTCCCTACGGTCGCTGAGGAGTTAAGACAATAGTCTTTTTGGCATAGTTTTTAAGCTGAAAGACATACGTCTTAACTTCTTAACTTCCTTAACTCCTTTAACTTCCTGATATACGAAAGTTCAGTTTATTATTGTTGTCTGAAATTCCATTTAGAATTATCACTGTTGAAATCGAAGGTAAATTCCGATTTTGGGCATCCGCAGAGGAATGCCCAAAAAGGAATACACATAAACAAAACAATCTAACTATTTTATTGAAAAAGTTGTTCATAGACTATTCATTATTATTGAGGTTCGATAATCTGATAACGGCCACTCAGATGCATGAAGGCGAAGAGACGCAACAGTCCGTCGTAGTAGCCATCGAAGAAACCTTCCTTGTCTGGCTCATGCTATCATTCTTCCTCATCATTCACATTTTCCTCTTCGCCAAACTTCATTTCATAATCAGTAGGCGACATGCCGAAATGTTTCTTGAAGACTTGGTAGAAGAGAGCCCTCACCTCACGTAAGGACTCTCTAGCATTCCTAGATGAGTAGGTTTATACCCGCCAAGATTGATGAGTATTTTCTCAAATACAATACCAGGCTGCATAGGACGAAGCCTCAAGGTATGTTCAGCCTTCCCCGTGTTTCCTACAGCCATCCTCACCTTCTTCTCGATGATGCGCGATGCGGCTGTAGGATACATCAAGTCGTACTTATGCTCCCAGTTCAGATTCTGATTCAGCCCTACAATCTCTTCCTTGCCACCATCCAGCGACACTGCCACATAATGACCACCCAGCACAAAGGGCATCACTGCATCGGTAACAAGATGTACATCCACCGAATCCATATCTGCCTTAAATCTCATTTTATAGGTAAGATACGCTCCTGCTGTCGGCTGGGTATATGGGAAGAGAGCTATACCCGACTTCGTTCGTCCTAAACCTGGGATGAGTCTCCACTGCGACTTCTCTGATTCAGCAGGTGTCAGTGAGAAGAGATGCTCTGCCTCCATCACCACCATGCCGCCATCTTGCTCGAACACGTAGCCTGTACTAGGCTGCGTAACGGCAAAAGGGGTACTCTGCTGAATGCGAGATACCATAGGCATAACTTGATGCTGCGGGGCATGCCAGTTTTGATAGCCGATATGCACTTGATCCATCATGTGATTCCACTTGCCATTGGCGATATGGTGATTATAATTGTCGCAGAGCAAGGTGTCTCTCTTGTAACATTCCTCCACCCTATCTGCCCATGTATTAGCCTCAATACGTCCCTCACGATAGAGTTGCTTGTTCATCGCCAAAGAGTAATACATATCATAAAGATTAGCCATGCCCTGTATAGGGAAGAGGACCAACTCTTGATAGGCATCTTTCGCAGTCTCATCCAGGGTGATATACTGACGCAGGGCTCGTGCCTCCAAGGCCAGGAATTCATCCCGTACGCCCTTAAACTCTCCCGTCTGCAAATTGTATGTCTTGTCATCCAGCAATTCGGCTTGCACCCTAGACGCATATCTTCCATAGCTCATCAAGAGACGAGCAGCCTCTTTCGCCTCTTTATCACCAAACTGCTGGGCACAGAATCCCTGTGCATATTGCTCCAGGTTGCTGGCATCGAAGGCATCGGGATTCCATGCCATGTTCATAAAAAAGTCGATGGCAAACTCATGGGGCTTGATATCACCGACATTGAGCATCCAGAGTTTATCCACACCATGTTGATAAGTGGCTTGCAACTGCTCCCACATCTCGGCGATATGCGACATGGTGAGCCACTTGCTGGCTCTCGGCGCACCATAATAGCCTACATGATAATACATACCATAGCCGCCCTTGTGGAAATTTTTCTTTCTATCAGGAAGTCGGCGCACATGACCGAAATTGTCATCGCAAAGCATCACGATGACATCATCGGGCACCTTGAGTCCCTGGTCATAATAATCGAGTACCTCACTGTAGAGTGTCCAGACCTGTGGGGTCTCGGAGGCTGGTTTCCTGGTGACATCAGCTATGATTTTTCGCTGTTCCGAAATGATCTGTTCCATCAGCCGGAAGTTAGCCTCTCTACTACCTGCATCGGTCATCGGACGGTCTTCGTCACCTCTCATACCGATGGTCACGAGCTTGTCGTAACCCTTGCTATTCTCGATTCCCTCTCGGAAGAAACGTTTGATGGCATTCTTGTTGGTCAACCAGTTCCATTCACCGTTGCCATAGTTCTTCTTATGTCGAATCCACTCTTGCTGCGAGCGTTGCATCGGTTCATGATGCGAGGTACCCATCACGATGCCATATTCATCAGCCAGTCGGGCATTCTCCGGATCATCCTCATTGAAGCAGTTGCCCTCATACAATCCGTTCTCATCCTTCAAGATAGGTACCAAAGGCTTGTATTCCTTGAACGAGCCCCACATGGCAGGCCAGAGGCAATTTGCCTTGAGGCGAAGAAGGAGTTCGAAGACATGGGCATACATCTGGCCGTTCATGCCCCCAAACTTATTTCTAGCCCAGGTGGTCATACAAGGGAACTCATCATTGATGAAGAAACCACGATATTTCACCTTCGGCTCTCCACTCTCCACAGAGCATGGCTTGGCAAAGACCTCCTCATGCTTGGCTATCGGCGCATCCGCCCACCAATACCAAGGCGACACCCCATCTGTCGGGAAATCTCGTAAATGCCATAGATGGTGCCACGCATATCGCTACCAGCCACCACCAAGGCACGCTCCATACCCTTGGCAGGATGATCAATGGTCTTGATGACAAAGCTCTCCCACTTGCCCTTGAGCGAACGCTCTGGCAAGATGCCTTTCTTGGCAAGGCGAGTAATAGCTTCACTCACTCCGTATGTGCCAATGAGGATGGGATAACGCACCACATCCTCGCCCTGGCAGCACACTCTGGGTGAACGACCCGACACGGTATAGATATCCTTACGCAGGTCTTCCGCTGCTCTTTTCACACCTTGTTTTTCGTGAGCATCCATACAGATACCAGACATCTGAGAGGCGGTGGAAATAGGAAATGCTCCCCCTTGCTGTCGGAAGCTGATAAAGGAATCAGCCATTGCAGTGAGAGCAAACATCACAAAACAACAGGCTAAGAGAGGCCTTGACCATGGAAAGTTGATCTTCATTTGAAATTTCATACTGTAATATTATTAAAATAGAGAAATTATGAAAAATAGAGAAGAAGGGGATTGCCCCACCTATTCCCTTTTTTATGCAAAGGTACAACTTTGCTCCAAGAACAACTTTTCTCCATGTTCCAAACACTTTGGCGTACATTCCCACATCAACAAAAATATGATAAATACTGCCCAATTAAGTCAACATCTAAGACTAAAGCGCTAACATGATGACCTGCCATCTTACCATTAACATAGATCACCTTTCTATATGTTGCAAAAACATCGCAAATTTAAACTTGTAACAAAACTATATATTTAAGGAACATACGAAACATCAATTATATCATTATTTTTATAACTTTGCAAGCACAAACATATAATAATATATAGCAATATGACAAAAATCAAAAATCAGTGCATGGGATTCATGCTCACAGCCATCCCATTGCTTTCGCTCAGCACTCCTTGCATGGCACAAAATCCATATCTCCCACTTTGGGAGCATGTGCCAGACGGAGAACCTAGAGTATTCGAAGACCCTGACAACCCAGGGAAGTACAGAGCTTACATCATAGGCTCTCACGACACATCCTTCAAGTCTTACTGCGGATCAGACATACGCATGTGGTCTGCCCCAACAGAAGACCTCACCCAGTGGAGAGACGAGGGAGCCATTTTTTCCTATCACATCAACAATCAATGGGACACCATGTTTGCTCCCGATTTGGTAGAGATAAAACGAAAAGATGGAACAAAAGATTACTATCTCTATCCTCACTCCCGAGGATACAAGCGTGTGAGAATGGTCTGCAAAGGCAAGCGACCTGATGGTCCTTTCACTCCCATCAACCTCAATGCAGATGGAACGGAAGAGCTGCCAGGCAGCATCCTCGACTTCGACCCTTCCGTATACATCGAGAATATCACTGACCCAAAGGATCCAGATTACGACACAGGATTCAGAGCATACGGCTACTGGGGATTCCAACATTCATCAGCCGCACAACTCGACCCTAGCACCATGTACTCGCTCAGACCAGGTACTGAGCTCATCAAGTACTCGCTGCCAGCTTGCGACGCACAAGGCAACGTAAGAGACCCTAAGGGAACAACCTACCCTATCATCAAGGGACAGAAGCCTACAGATTTCAACTTCTTCGAGGCATCATCCATCCGAAAAGTAGGCAACAAGTATGTGATGATTTACTCCGGCTATTCCGGAAAGGAATACGGATTAGGCAACACCAACTCCACCTTGCGATATGCCTATGGAGACACCCCATTAGGTCCATGGAAGAATGGTGGTGTATTGGTTGACTCACGTGGAGTGGTTCCTAACGAAGACGGCACCAAGTTAATCACCAGCAATGCCGCCCATAACACCCATGGAAGCCTACAAGAAATCAACGGTCAATGGTATGTGTTCTATCATCGCCCACCACGTGGATTTGGGTTTGCCCGTCAGTCTGTCGTTGCTCCCGTTACCATCCAATGGGATAAGAAATCTGTGGAAGAAGGCGGAAAAGTGGTTATCAGGGCATACGATCCATACAACAAGAAAGGCATCTGGACCGCCAAAGCATCCGACAACACAGAATACACGGGAGCAGAAGTCACTTCGGAAGGATTCCAGATATACGGCTTGAATCCATACCACTACTATTCTGCTGGTATCGCCAGCTATCTGAGCAACAACCAAGCCATGCAGGATGCCTGGGACGTATGGAACAACCACATGCCTGTAAACATGAACGCTGGTGACATCGTTGGATTCAAGTATTTCGGATTCGGCGGTCTCAGCAAAGCACAGAAAGGATTGCAACCTTTTGAGGGAACAAAAAAAGGAAACGGCACCCAACTTAATATCTTTGTGAAGGCAAAAACGCAAAAGAGCTTCAAAATCAAAGTAATGATGGATGGTCCATGGGCAAACAAGACATGGAAAGGCAAATTGCTTGGTGAGCTAACGGTTCCTGCCCAGACTTCAGCGCAGGGAATCCAAAAGTTGACACTGGACGTAGCAGACAAGGTAGATGGTATCGGCAAGAAACATGCCATCTATCTCATCGCCGAAGGTGAGGGCAAGCAACTTTGCGAACTGGAGGGCCTCGGATTCACCAAGAAGGGCGAGAACATGGAATGCCCAATATCGCCTACCATCGAAATCAAGATGAACGGCAGAAAACTGGATGTTCCTACCATTCCAACGAGAATGACCAATGAGAATGGCAACTTCGGTTACAATGAGTATGATGTCATCGCCTCTTTGCAAACAGGCGAGAAGAGCGCACCACGCATCACTGCATCATCCGACAACAAGGAGGTGGAGATAGAGATTCTTCAGCCTAAGACCTTGCAAGACAAGGCTTATGTGAAATGCACCTACAAGGGCATCAGCAAGAATTACACCATCCACATCAAATAATACATTCAATACATTCTAAAAAAACGCTTCGCACTTTGTTTGGTGCGAAGCGTTTTTTGGATTTGATAACCATCACAAAGCCACCACGAGGCTGTGCATTGATATAATCTTTCATACCCCTAACCTTACGGTATGAAATTTTCCAAGGATTTTTTGCCGTTCCGCTATCCTCGAACAAAACAACACGTGAGTTTTGCTTTGTCAGAGAAGATAAATTCAGGGCCAGTTTCTGGGATTCATCCTTGCCATTAATGCCAGCCACATACCAGGTGCTTCCCTTTCTGCGAGCCATCACGACACTTTCGCCCGGATAACCACTGAGCAATCGCGTCTCATCCCATGCAGTCGGCATGTTCGAGATAAAATCCTGCACTTCCTTTGGCTGGGCAAGATAACTCTCCGGCTTATCAGCCCAATGCATCAAAGCCGACTCGAACAAGATTGGCAAAGCCAACTCATGAGCATGGGTAGTGATATGCGGATGCTGAGAATCAGAAAAGGTGCAAGGCGTATAATCCATCGAGCCCACGATGCCGCGGGTAAATGGCAAGGTAGCATTATGGCAAGCAGCCTTTTTTGTCAGCACAGATTCATTATTATACCATTCCGCTCCATACACACCCTCGGTAGAGAGCAGGTTGGGATAAGTGCGCTGCCAGCCGCGGGGAACAGTAGCACCATGAAAGTTAACCGTAAGATGATGGCGTGCCGCACACTCCAAGAGGTCGATGCAATACTCCATCGTTTCCTGTTTATCGCCAGCAAAGAAGTCAATCTTCACTCCAGCTACGCCCATTTTCTCCAACCAGGCAAACTCCTTCTCCCTGTTTTCCGGAGCATTCAGTCTATTGTGAGGACCTGGTGCACCCCAAGCCTTAATCCATGCAGTAGAAGAATTATACCAAAGCAAAGGCTTCACACCCCTATCCTTAGCATATTTCAAAGCCTCCTCGATGGTGGCTCCATTCTTCATCTCATCCCATTCTGCATCAATCAATACGTATGGCAGATGCAAGGTCTTCGCCATATCTACATACTTTTTAATGATATTCAAGTCGTTTGAGCCATGGTTGTAAGCCCAATAAATCCAGCTTACACTTCCCGGTTTAATCCATGAAGTATCTTTCAGACGACAAGGGGCACTGACATCAGTTACCAGGGTCGAAGCTATCAGATCCTGCTTCTTTCCAATGACAACCACTCGCCAGGGAGATTTCCAATTACCCGAATAATGCTGTGTGTTTTCATCCAGGAACACATGATAGTCCTCCGGATTCTGCCCATTCTTCAAGGAAGAGGCACTGTTGATTCGTTCTATACCAGCTTCAGTAATAAGAGAGTACACACCATTCTGCTCAAGCAGACAAGGATAGCCCCAATGTTGTTTTCCACCTTTACCGGTAGTGGATAAAGGGAAGAAATTCTCATAAGACTCCGTCCATTCCTGAAACCACCGGCGCGTGCCTTCACTGATATGATAAGTAGTCAAATCCTGCTTGATTGACGTATGCTGCAAACCCTCCAACTCATAACGGAAGGCTACGCCATCGTTATAAAGTCGAACCACCATGCGCAACGGGCGCTGCAGATTATCCTCAAAGGTATAAACTATTTCATTCGCCTCGTTCTTGCATTCACTCTTCTTTCCCATGAGCATCTGATAATGCTCCGAAATATACTTGGGTTTGGAAATGTCTTTCAAGACTAGATTTCTTCCTCCACCATCACTGGTATTCAAACCATAACCGGTAATATGAAGCACCTGGCTTTCCTTATTTCCTTTACAGGCATCGCGATAAGCTACCTCAAAAACCTTCACCTTATTTTCCTCACCCTCAGCCTTCCATTCAATCTTTCCATTGGGAGAAGAGAAAGTTTCCCGCAGATTCTGCGCAAAAGCTGCGCCCTGCATGGCAAGCAGCCATGCGCTTATCAGTAACGGCTTTCTGAAAGCCAAGATTTTCGTTGTATTCATCATTATGATTGTTTATTCGTTTAACGCTACAAAATTACGAATAAACAATCATAATGACTTTTTTTAATGTTTCAAATACTTTACTCAGCATATTTTGCCGCATATTCTGTAGGCGACATACCGAAATATTTCTTAAATGCAGTGGAGAAATGACTGTTATTGGCAAATCCCACCATATATGAAACCTGCGTAATGTTGATTTTATGCTCTCTTATCAATCGGGCAGCCTCATTGAGACGGATGTTTCTCAAGAACTCGCTAGTAGGAACACCCGTCATCTCCTTCAACTTACGATGCAGCTGGGTGCGGCTTACACCCACCTCATCACACATCTTCTCTACATTGAAGTCAGAATCGCCCATGTTCTCGTTCACCACCTTCATGATACGTTCCATCAGCTCCTCGTCGTTGCCTTTCACCTCTATCTTCTCCACCTTGTCGTCCTGCTTCAGAACTCCAGAGAACTTACCTTTCAGGCGACGTACATTGTCGATGAGATTGTCTATCGTGAGATGAAGTTCCTCCAGGCTGAACGGTTTTGCCAGATAAGCATCAGCACCCAGTTTGATGCCCTCCAGACGGTCACTGATTTCCGATTTGGAAGTAAGCATGATAACAGGCACATGGCTGATATTGGCATTACCCTTGATGTTTTTAAGGAGCGTGATACCATCCATCTCAGGCATTACCACATCGCTTACCACCAGGTCGAAATCACCAGAAAGCAACTGCTTCAATGCCGCCTTGCCATTGTTGCAGATTACAAAGCGATACCAATCGCTCAGTTCCGACTTGATGTAACGGCATATCTCGATATCATCATCCACGAGCAGGATTTTACAGTTTCTGTTAGCTGCACTTCTCCGCTGTTTCATTCCGGTATCCACGTATTCCGAATAAATCTGGTTATTCTTAAGATGCTCTTTACCCAAAGGCAATTCTATGATGAAACAGGCACCGCTCTTTCCATCCTCACGGTTGCGTGCAGTCACATCGCCTCCATGAAGCCTTACGATGGCCCGGCACAGATTCAAGCCGATGCCCGAACCACCCAGATGCATATCAGCCGAATTCTTTCCCTGATAGAAGCGTTCAAACAGGTTCTTGGCATCATCGTTCTTTCCCAATCCCTTGCCGCTATCAATCACATACAGGAGCACCTTCTCTGCCTGCTTTTCTATGCGGAAGATGATTTCGCCACCATTAGGCGTATATTTGAAGGCATTAGACAGCAGATTGGCTATCGCCTTATCCAGTTTGTTGCGGTCTATCCATGCATTCACAGGCGTCTCTGGCATCTCCAGCTTGATATGAATACCACGCAGGTTGGCATTGTAAGTGAAGAGCGAAACCAATCCCTGCGAAAACTCCACCAGGTTGGTTTCCCTGCACGAGAGATTCATCTGATGCTTGTCCAGGCGTCGCTTGTCGAGAATCTGATTCACCAGGGTGAGCAGACGCTGTGCGTTTCGGTCCATGGTATCAATATCTTCATGATACTCCTCAGCATTTCCCAATCGCTCCTTCAGTTTCTTCAGAGGCTCCATAATCAGCGTAAGCGGCGAACGGATATCGTGGGTGGCATTGATGAGGAACTGCATCTTTACCTCTTCCAGGTCTCTCTTCTTCTTGCGCAGATAAACAAAGATAACAGCAGCCATGAAACCGAGAACCAGGCTCAGATAGATAAGCTTAGCCCAAACTGTGAGATACCAAGGTGCCAGCACATCCAGGTTGATCACCTTATTATATATAGAGTACTTACCGTTGCAATAGGTACGCACCTCTATACGATAATGTCCATACGACAAACCTGTGAAGTTGAAGCTATTGTCTCCAGCCGCATTGCTGATCCATTTGCCCCCGTTGATGCGATACTGGAACACGATGTTACCCACGCTCTGATAATCAAGCTGGGAGAAGCTGAGCACTATCGACTTGAAATCAGACGGAACACTCAGATTATCTCCAATAAACGGAGCCATCTTTCCATCAAGCAACACACCCGACAGATAAATGGCGGACGTTTTCTCATCATAATTCTTTACCTGAGAAGGCCTAAAATAAGTCAATCCTTCGGAGTTTCCATAACAGATAACCCCATCAGATGTAGAACCTACTACTCCAGCCAGATATTCCTTGGTCAAGAGTCCGTTTCCCTTTTCAAAAGAGAAAAACGACTTAGCTTTACTATCATAACACCAGATACCCTGCGCAGTACTCATCCATAGGTTTCCCTTGGCATCCTTCTTCAGCGAATAAATTCTCAATCCGCTAATACTCTCGGAATGAGGCCAAGGGGTAGTCTGCTGTTTTTTCCTGTCATAGAGATAAAGCCCCATCTCTGTGGCAATAGCAATCTTACCATCCGACAGTTCTAATGTAGAATAGCACGTTTTACCCTCTAACAAAGACCGAGAAAGAATGATGTCAAAATATCCGGTTTTGGTATCCATGCACGACACACCATTGGCTGTTGCACACCAGAGCCATCCCCGGGAATCTAACCTGATCTCCGATATCCAGTTATTGCAAATGGTTTTGTGTGGACGCTTATCATCCATCAGATATTGCGTCATCTTGCCACTCTTTCTATTCCATACATAAAGTCCGTTGCCCGGGCTCGTAAAATAAATATTACCAGCAGCATCTACCTGCATACCATCTAGAGAAAGTCCATTGGCAGGCAGCAACAACCGGTAAGTCTGATGCTTCCAATCATACTCATAAATGCCATCACGGCCATATACATAAACATTCTTCCGAAAATCCGAGAACACTTTGATTGGTCCTGCAGGACTTTGCAGTAGCTTGGTATTGCCCGTCTTCTCATCCAAGAGATACAACCCATGATTTTTGACCACAAAAAGCATCAATCCGTCAGCAACTCCCACTACAGACGAAATGGTTTCCATACCCCCCCCCAATTCATCCAAAGAAACCGGATGGAACACATTCTTATCATTATTCGACAAGAAAAGTCCTTTCATATAGCATCCATACCACTGATTACCATCTCTATCTATCAGCAAATCGCTGATATGCGCATTATCAAAGATAAACGATTGGTTATTCAACTCCACCCGATAAGCCTTTCTGCTTCCATGCGGTATCTTGAAAGTTCCATCTCCCGAAGTACCCAACCATAAATTGCCATACTTATCCAAGGTAGCAGCACTGATATATCCTGCTCCCTGATGAGCTGAAAAATCGAAATCGTAGCGTGAGAAGCTATCCGAGGCATAATCATAGCGCATAATGCCGCCCGTATGCGCCACAAAGAACCCCTTCTTGTCTGTGGCATATAATTTACGGATGCCAAACAGTTCTTTAGGTTCATATACACTTACCAGTTTGATAGACTTGCCATCGTATTTATATTTTCTCAACACCTTTGTATGATTAGCCTGCCACAGATATCCCTCAGCATCGAAGAACAGCATAGTAAAGAAATTATCCACTGAATTTGCAGATTTCCTTGAAAGGCGAGTAACTTTACCTGTAGTCATATCCAACCTATAGGCACCATACCCGGATGTACCTATCAGGAGATTATGCTTTCCATCCTCAATAAGAGAACTTACTCTTATCTTCTCATCTTTCTTTTCCAATACGATATGCTGGAAACTATTGGTAAGATAGGAATATTTATAGAGTCCACGATTTGTTGCCACAAAGAGGAACTCTTTGCTGTAAGGATAGAGCTTTACGATTTCATTATCCTGGATGGTGGTGATATCAGCAGGATTGCAAAGATAGGTACTGAAATTATAGCCGTCAAAACGGTTCAATCCATAATTGGTACCCACCCAAATGAAACCATACTTATCTTGTATGTTCATAGGCTTATGAATGAAATATACAAAATTGTTGTTTACATGATGAATGATGCAAAATTATATAATTTTTGCTAGAAAAAAGAAAGAAAGCCCAAGAATTTGCATTCTTTACCTGTTTTTTTACTCAAAAAGTTACAAGAGATAAAGTTTATTATACGATATACTCAAAAAGAGGATGCGTCATAAGTTTATGATTCACCCTCTTCTTGTCGTTGGAAGAGACAGGATATGTCGTTGGAAGAGACAGGATAAGTTGTTGGAAGAGATAGGATATGTTGTTGAGACAATCAGTATCTCCGGTCGCACAACAGCTGTTGTGCGCTTGCATAACAGCTGATATGCGCATGCACAACAGCTGTTGTGCATGCGGTGACCAACTGTTATGCACCAACTATTATCCAGTTTATTATTTTTTGATTACCTTTCTGGAAACCTTCTTACCATTGGCAAACAGAATCTGCTCTATAACCAAGCCCTTAGTCTGTGCGCTGATGCGCTGACCCGACAAATTGTAGGTTATGATATTCGCTTTTCCGAAGGCATCGATTGTACAATCAGTGATACCCGTACTGGTATCTGCCTTTTTAATCTTCACATTGCCAAGAATAACCGCAGCCCAACCAGAAGACATGGTGAAATAAAGTTCATAGTCACCTTCTTTTTCTACAGTGAAGTTCAAGAAGTGAGCCAGAGAACCTTTCACCACCTGATTGGCATTCTCCTTCAAGTTACCTTCCGAATCCAAGTTCTGTTCCAACAGGACAGACTTATTGTCGCTTAAGCCAGCAATGCCAGCATCAAAGGTCACAGCCCCATTCTCGGAACCATCATTCCAATAAGAAGAGTTGAAAGAAAGCTGGTATTTGCCAGGAATCAAGTGCAGACGATGCCCATCATACAAGCCATAAGAGAGCTTGCATTGGTCAAAGTCACGAGCACTGAGATAGAATCCTGTATTGAAATCACCACCAGCCACGAAATCCTTGATACGAGCACCACCCGTATTGGCAGCGCCGTTCGCTTTCTCATCGCTGCGGCTCCCATCATTCATGCTATTGATGCGCTTCCACCCAGCAGGCACGCCTTCACCTACGTTGATGACCTCGTCTTCCCAATTGTCAGAGAACAATACCTCACCCTTAGCCTCGCTAGAATCTTCATTATCAGGAAGATCGAGCTTATACTGCTTGAAGAAGTTCCAAAGCTCGCGGGTAGAATAGACTGCATTAGGATCATCCGAATGCCAATGTCCCTTACCATCAATGGCGATGAGAGTAACCTCCGTACCATCCATCTTATTGATATAGCGAGTACGAGTGGCAGCAGCATAACTCATGGATGCAGGATAAGGGCGAATCACCTCCGGGTTATCCACATCACAACCTTCATAAGCAGCCCACTTCTTGACATAATCGTCAATCCTACCATAGCCACCAGCGGCATGGTTTGGATCGCCACCCCATTTCACGACATCATCTCCCGTGCCATGGATGTGCATAATAGGCACATGGCGTGGAGCCACAGGCTCACGATAATCGACAGGAATACCACTCACAGGACCAAAGGCTGCAACTACAGTTCCCAATTTGGTCATACAATGATAAGTCATCATTCCGCCCATGGAGAAGCCAGAGATATAGATGCGATTCTTGTCTACCTTATATTTCTTCTGCATGGTCTTCATGATGGTTTCGATAAACTTGACATCGCCAGAGCCTGAGATATCCCAGGCATTACCGTTTCCCTGAGGGTAAACCACCAAGATCTTTGCCGTGTCTGCCACCTCGTTCCAATGAGTCTGCCCCATCTGATAATCAGGATTTTGGCTGAATCCATGCAAAGAGATGACCATCGGAGCCTTCTCGGGCAAATCGGCAGGAACATACACCAGCATCTCTCGGGTAGCAGTACCCACCTTGATGGTCTGTTTCTGTGGTTGCTGCTTATAGCTATGCTCTGAAGCAGCCAGTACCTGCAAGCAGAAGACACAAAGCAAGCAAAGCAAGAAAATTGTTCTTTTCATTTTCAGTTAAAATTATCAGTTATACGATTATCTGTTGTTATAAATGTCAGTTGTTATGACACATAAAAAAATCGGCAAAGTATCTGCTGGATTCAACAAATACTTTGCCGAACATCTGAACTAGGGACTACTCCCTAGTTACACAAAAGGAGTAAAATTTCTGCCATTACTTATTCATTACCTTTACAACCTTACCATTCTGGAACTTCTTGATAACAAGGCCCTTGGCATTGGCTGCTACCTTAGCACCAGCAGCGTTGAATGTTGCAACCACTGCATCATTTGCTACATTAACGTTCTTGATACCAGTTGCTCCACCTCCGAGATCCTCAGGAAGGGTATTGTAAAGGTAGATTGAATGAATAAGGCAAGTACCGCCCCATGAAGCCTTGATAGTAACCAAGTGGGCAAAATCATCAGCTGCAGGTTCTTCACCAGGTACAGTACGAACCAAATCTTTCTTTAAATCAAGAACAATAGCTCCTGTATTTTCATCAAAAGCTTTGTTATTGATTTCAATCATACCTCCATTAGCCTGTTGACCACCCTCAACGGTACGGTTGAACATGAAACGAGGTTTGGCAACTTCACCTTTATCGTTTATGGAACCTTCACCATAAACTACCATGTAATGATAGTCTGACAAGTCGGCATAGATATTTGGAGCCACAGTAGATGTACCTACGATAACAGAACCTGGGGCATTTGGATTCACTGCATCCACAGTCCACTCCATATAAACCTTCTCATCAGTTGGTTGTGCATCCTTTGTGAAACCATCCCAAATGTGGAACATGTCCTTAGTCAATTCAACACCCGCATCTTCCTGAGCAGAAGCTGTACCAAAACCTGCAAACAATGCTACGGCTACCATAGCCAAACTCTTAATTGTTGTGTTCATAATTGTAAAAATTAAAATTGTTATTAATAACTAGTTATTTATAAATCTTCTCCGTATAGGTCTTACCGCTACGAAGATAAACTTTCTTGATACTGATACCCTGCTTGGCTGCAGATAAGCGCATGCCCTGCAAGTCGTAATACTCCACATGGTCAATCATGTCGGCATCGGTGGTTACACCAGCGATACCCGTCAAGGCACCCTTGTAGTTCAGGCGAACGCAATCGAGCACAGCTCTCTTTCCGCTCACATAGTTAACCGTCATATTTCCCTTGGCATCAGCGATGTCCATGTCAAACTCCACTTCCGACCATTCCTTGTTGGAAGAAGCATTCTTTGGCAGTGTAACCTGCTTGGTCTGATTGCCGCAGATAACATTGATAACAGCATCTCCCATGGAAGCCTGATAACGGATAGCCACCTTGTAATTACCCACCTTACTTACCGGAATGTAACCACGAACGGAAGCCCCCTTCTGGGTACCCAGGTTCAGGCAGCCCTGACCATAGTATCCACGGAAACCGTTGTTCCAAGCGTTGCCATAGCAACCACCCACATTCTTGTAATCGAAGTGTTCAAACTCATACTGCATCTCGCCTTCGTAAGCTTCTGGAGCAGCAGGAGTCTCGATGACAGCAGCAGTCACATCAGAATCCTTCAACTTTCCTGTAGTCTTGGTGCCCTTACAGTTATCGATGGTCAACTCCAATGGACCATTATGCTTTACATAAACCGTGAACTGACCATTTTTCCACTCTCTGGTAACAGTACTTTTCGAATGCTCGGAATTATCCTTCCAAGAGATAGTAGGCTGTGCACTGGCTCCCACCACAATGATGGTATCAGTCTGCTGGGCATACTCCGGAAGATTCTTGTCATCCTGCAATCTGCCATCACCCACACCATAGCGGAGTCCATCCTTGATACGGTAGTTCTGCATGTAGAGACTCAACTTGTCTGAATACTCACGCATGTGAACCAAAGAATATGGAGCGAGGTTCATCTTAATCTGGCTACAGGTATTGTAGGCAGGTTTCAATGTACCCTTGGCACTGCGTCCATTGTTTACCCAGTACTTACGGATAAATTTCATACCATGATTTGTGGCAGCCAACGGAATATGCTCCTCATTATACTGATAAGGGTTGTAGCAAACCCAGGTATTCTCCAGACGCGAAGCATAGATATCACCCGTATATTCCTGTTTAAAGAGCTTATTCATATAAGCCTTCTTGCTGGCTACATTACTCCAGGTAGGGTTGCTGGCATACTCGCTGCTCTTGATAGCCACCTGCAGTTTCTTGGCTTCTTCGTCGATGAGATCATACACCACAGGGATGGCAGGATAACGTCCTGAAACCTTCAACCACCATTTGTTGTTCAAGGTGGAGTTAGGCCATTGTGTGCCATTGTCATCCTGCTCGCTCCGATAGAGGCCATCATACAGTCCGCTAGGCGAAACGTATGGTTCCATCTCGTTCTGGCTGGAATAGATATTCTTTGGCTTGATATCATTCTTCACGCAAATCTTGGTACGCTCAATCACCTCGCTGCGAGATGGAATTCTGATGGTTCCATCCAGTATCTTGCGGAACATATCGATGTTGATATTTTTAAAGTGATTGAACCAAGCCCAGTTTCTGCGGGTATAACCGTCAGCAGTCTTGGAAGTTGCAATCTCACGCAGGTTATCAGTCGTCACCAACTCAGGACCGTCAATCACCGTCTCACCTGTCAATGCCACATGCTCCAAGATAGGAATGGCACCACAAGCCTTAGGGAAATCATTGTAATACTCCTTCAGAAATTTTGAAGCATCCGAAGGGTCCTTGATGGCATTGCCATTCTCATCCAGTTTATCTTGTTCTTCCATCCAGCCGCAGATATCGAAACGAATACCATACTGGCCGGCATATCCACCCAGATAAGCACCCAGACAGTTGCTCTCGATATCATAGAAACCATTCTTCATGGTGTACTTCTCGCAGCAGATGAAATGTTCCTTATCGGTAGAAAGCAGACGGTTCATCTCGGCATTACGCTTCATGTATGCCACTGGCATCATATTGGCAGAATAGCATGCCTGCGTAAAGCTCACGCAAAGATAGCCACCATACTGATGGGCAAACTTCATGAGATGCGTGAAGAGTTCCAAGCGTTTCAGGAAAGTAGGCGTATGAACGGTTCCGTTCTCACGCTTACGATCCTCGTCAAATCCCCAGAACTGCTCGGCATAGTTCCATCCAAGAAAGTTTGGATAGTTCTTATAGTAGCTCTCATAGAGTTCCAGGTCGTCGTCATCAAAAGCACTGTATCCGCCGCTGGCAGGCTGTATCATCGTCCATACGCGGTTCTCTGCACATACCTTCATCCATGAATCTACCACCTTCTTGCCATCCGCACAGATACTCTCCGTAGCAGAGAGCGAGAGGTTGAATATCACGTAAGGCTTGATGTCTTCCGGTACCATATTGATGATGGCTTGCGGATTCGGAGAATTCCATGTGTCGATATGGATAATCCATGCCGGCTGGGATGGCGAGATAACTCTTCGCAGGGCAGGCCCGTCATGAGCCTGCGCCACTGCGAATGTCAGTATCCCAAAAATAAATATAAATAATCTTCTTACCATTTTATTTCTGTTTTCTGAAGTCCATTAACCACACCCACGTAAGTAGGTAGGCGATTGAAATGATTCCACAATCCTACACCCGTAGTGCCCTGATTGATAGTAGAGAAAGATACCCCATAGAGTTTGTCGCCCAACACATCCTGTGCCTTGTTCAGGATATAGGCATAGAGTTCAGCCATTCCCTTGTAATCCTCAAATGTAGCCATGCTCTGATCGGCTACTGTTCCGTTGGCATCAGCCAGGTATACGTTCATATCAGAAAGACGAATCTCCAGACCTGATGCTTTCAGCGTAGCAAGAAGATTGTCGATATTCGCCTTAGCTTCTGCCACAGAACTGCTATTGTATGGCACGTCGAGCTTCACATCGATGCCTTCAATCTGTGCACCAGCTTCATTCCACTGCCTGATGTAGTTGATGGCAGCCTCGGTCTTCTCGGCATCCGTCAGCAGATTTTCTTCACTGTAGAACAGTTTGGCATCTGCCTTCTTTGAATGGATTTCCTTGCATACATCAGCCACCCAGTTCTCATCCAGATAGTCGTTAGGATAGAATTCATCAGTAGCTCCCATGTTCTCTGAAGACTTCAGAGAGTAGAAGAGATCTTCTATCAGGTTAGAAGCCACATTCCATGCCTGCACCTTGTCTCCATAGTTCTGCATAACGGAATCAACGTAAGCAAACATAGCCTTCTTTACATCAGCAGCCTTCTCTTCTACAGGACGAGGTTTATAATAACCCGGCTTCTGATATGGAGCGTAAATATCAATATTGTCAACATACACCTGCTGAGGAACAGCTGCCTGACCAATTACCAGAGAAATATTGGAAGATTTCATATCATCTGCATCAAAGGCCTCAGTAAAGTCAATCTTTGACAAATCCACCATGAATGTTTCCCAAGTCTTAGCCTTGGTAGGAACACCGAAGTTTCTCAGTTCCTTGGCTTTGTCACCCACCTTTACTCTGATAACCACATTCTTCTTGACATTTGATGAATAATAATCAAAGGAGATGGTCTTGATAGTAGACAGCGAAGCTCCTTCAGGTAGATTCACTGGGAACTCGATGAACTTGGCAGCCTTCTTGTTGAAGAGCGACTTTCCGTTTTTTCCTGTCGGATCCTTTGCCACTTTGGAATTCGTGTCAGTTCCGAAGACATCACCGATGGCACTGCTTTCGAAATCAAACTTCTGATGGAGATCCACATTCTCACCATCTACCCAAATATCCTTAGTTGCCTCTTTCATCACGGTCAAATTCCATGCGTTAGGTGCAAAAGGGAAGCTGTAGGAACGAGTCCTGCGGCAATAGCAGCACCAACTTCATCTTTTGAAGCATCGGCACTGACCGTACCATCATCAGCAACCACAGCAGCATGGGAGAAGCCATCTACGACATTCACTTCATTGAAGTTGGCCAAAACGGTACTAAAGCTAGTATTGGCAGCTTTCAAATCTGCAATGGTCAAGTTAGCTCCCAGCTTCATACCCGTATAGTTCTTCAGAACTTCATAACCTCTGGTAAGGTCAGCCATCGCAACGCTTTCAGGCTTATTGCCGGCAGCGTAGCTTGTATCGAAGTCCTCCGCACAACCAGTGAGCAGCATGGAAGCTGCTGCACTGGCCAAGAGGATATTATGTATTTTTTTCATAATTCTGATATCAAATTAAAAATGTTCTTACCGCTCAGGAGTGAAAGTCTGGAATCCAATACCACGATTGCGGACCACCATGGTATCTGTGGTTTCAACCGTACCCAAGGCATCGCTCTTGATGTTGTAGTTCAAATAGAGTGTGTTGCGTTTAAACTCGCCCAAAAGCTGGTCGTTCTTGACAAACTTACCATTACCCGAAACCTGAACTCCGTCACTACCGGAAGAGATGGTGCAATCATCACCGTTGAAGGTCATCAGCACGTTCACCTGATGGCTTTTGCCACTAGCATCCTTCACTTCCACAGTCATCTGTGCCTTGTACAAGCCTTTGGTCACCACCTTGATTACCTCAGCCTTCTCAATATATGGATAAGCACGGTGAGATTCCTTGCCGTTGCTCACATCCTTACCCTTGCGAAGATAAGTGGCAGTCCAAGGATTGACGAACTTCACAAGGCAGAATGTAGTATTCTTCGACTCCAGCACCTTGTCAACTCCCTGAGCCTTGGTCAGCTTCACAGGAATTACGTAGCCCTGCTCATAGCTCTTGTCATCGTTGAAGAACGCATCAGTAAGCTTCACTCTTACGCCTCCCATCTGCTGTCCCTTGGCAATGACAAACTGGTTAGGGTTCTCTATCTCATAGTAAGTGGATGGCATCATCTGGATGGCAGCGCCATTGATTTTATAGCCATCACAAAGACTGGCATCAGATATATAATCCACGGTAACGTCATTGTTGTTGCCATAACCACCGGCACAGTAGGCCTTGATGTTGATGATGTGGTTGTTATCGTCGGTAAGGTCAGCTTCCTGATCCTCACCCAGCTCCACGGTGCGCACATAACCAGCATTGGCAAAATAGACAGCAGTTTCTCCGTCATATCCAAATTCCTTGTTACCGCTCTCGCAGGAAGCGGTCATCAACAAAGTCATGGCAGCAATGCCTATTGTATTTAATAACTTAAAACTTTTCATTTTCATTATCATTTTTAACTGGTTTATTTCCATCCCTTGTTCTGATGGAGATTAGAGTACTTCAATGCTTCTGAATATGGAATATAACCATAGTTCATATAGCTATCGAAATGGCGCTCTTCTACATTTGGCAAGATGGTAAACGTATCGTTGTTCCAATCGATGCCCTGTACAGAAGTAAGCTTGTCCAACTGGTTCCAGCGGCGCAAATCCCAGAAGCGGAATCCCTCGAAGCAAAGCTCCAGGCGGCGCTCGTTGCGAATCAGCTCACGCATCTTAGCCTGGTCGCCGGCACACTCGTCGAGATAAGTATCATCTGTCAAACCTGCACGGTGGCGGATTGCCTTGATCACATCGTATGCTGAGTAAGCATGTGTGCCAGGGTTCTTAGGTCCCCAAGCCTCATTGGCAGCCTCAGCATAATCGAGGAAGAACTCGGTGAAACGTGCCTTGCAGCTATACTTGGTTACCTTAGATGTGCTGCTAGGATTACAGTTGGCAGTCATGCGCAACATCTTCTTCATATAGTAACCGGTGCGGGTAGAAGCATCACGGCGGCCGATACCGTCATCGCCCGAAGAACTACCCGTCTTGATTACCTTGTTTTCAACTCCCGCTGTGGCTCCATTATAGATAATGTATTTAGCCAGACGAGGGTCACGGTTGGCGTATGGATTACTCTCATCATATTCACTGCGTGCATCGGTGATAGGATAACCCTTGGCATCAGGGAAGGCATCTACCAGATTCTGGGTAGGATTGGTTCTGCCGTTTCCGTAGAGTGATGGAGGGAAATTGTTCTTCTCGTCATCAATCTCTTCTGCATTTCTGGTACTGCGCCAGATGATTTCAGGAGGATTGGAACCATTCTTCAAGTTTTTCATCTCATCATCGTTGTCGTAGTAGGTAAGACCTGTTTTAGGCAAACCAGATGGACCGCCTACATAGTCAACCACCTCGGCAGCTGCATCTGCAGCCTGTGCCCAGGTTACATTGTTCTGGGCAGGATCCTGGAAGGCTGGACTTGCAGCGAGCAGCAGGGTACGAGCCTTGATGGCACGCAGAATCAGTCCGTTAATCAGCTGGCGTGCATTCTCGCCCATCACCTTATTATATATACCCATCTTGCCATCCTTGACAGATGTTACCTCAGGCACATTCAGGATATCATCATACTTGGCTGGCACCTTGTCGTCGCTTGTCACTGGCTCATAATCCATAGGCAACAGCTTGTCAGCCTTCTCGATGTTCGCCAGGATGAAATCCACATGCTCCTGGAATGTCTTGCGAGGCTGGTTGAAATCAGCATCCGTACCTACAAATCCGTCAAAGAGCTGTGTGCCGAGCAACTTTCCTTCATTGTCAAATCCGGCATGGGCACGAAGCAGATAATAGGCATGGGTAGCCAGAAGGCCGTATGCCTCACCTGTAAGGCGTCGTTGCATCAGCTTGTTCTCATTGGCATTCTTCAGGAACCCGATGTTCGAAATGTTTGAGTTCAGGAAGATATGCAAATACTGCATGGAAGACAAGTCGTTGTTCCAGCGGCCCGTAGGGTCCCAACTCTGAACGGTCCATGAGCCTGTGGCATACTTAGACCAGTTGGCTCCCTTCTCATTCGTCACGGCATCATCCGTCGCTACATCCGTACCTGTGCCCACCTCGTAGTTTGGCAAGTTACGGTAAGCGGTGAGCACGAAGCCCTTGGCCATGATAGGATCATTCTCCATCTCATTGATGTCCTTCATGTTTTCTGCAGCAGGAGTAAAGACATCATCACATGCTGTCAACAATGCCGCAGAAGCCAATATCATGAATATATTTCTTAATTTCATAATTCTTTATTGTCTAATTTTTCAATATCTAAGATATGATTTCATCAGCCTTTAGAACATCATCTTCAAGCCCAGGTTGTAGAAACGGCACTGTGGTGAACCATAGCTGGTCTCCATATACTTGCGATGCTTGCTGATGGTGAGAAGGCTCTCGCCCAATACGTAAACACTCATACCCTTCACTACCTTGTTCTCAAACCACTCTTTTGGCATATCGTAGGTCAGCTGCACCTTGTTGAGGTTGAAGCAGTCTGTGCTGTAAAGCCAGAAGTTTGAGTTGCGGAAGTTGTTGGTATTGTCCTTGGCTGTCAAACGTGGATAAGTAGCAGTCTCGGCTGTCTCAGGTGTCCAGCGTCCACGAACCACAGAGGTATATTTCTTCTGGTTGTAAATCCAGTCGTTGCTCTTGAATGCCTTGGCACCCATCTGACCGGTACCGGCGATGAAGAGGGTAAACTGCTTCCAGTTCAAGGTGATGTTTACACCATAGAAGAAAGGAGTTGCACTCCATCCATACTTACCCATCACCTGCTGGTCGTTGCTGTCAATCTTGCCGTCGCCGTTGATGTCCTTGTACTTCAGGTCACCAGCCTTGATTTCACCGAAGGTATGGTTTGGCACGAAGTTAGGATCGTCCTTGTCGAGGTTTGCCTTCATGTGGTCTACGTCTTCCTGTGTGAAGAAGCCTTCGCAAACATATCCGCGCATCACGTCGAGAGCCTGACCCTGTGCGTTCATGTAGCTATATTCGTTTTTCTCCTCACGCTTGTTAACCTTTGAGTCGAACACCATACCTGTGAGTCCGAGCTGTGCCTTCACCTTGCCGATGTTCTTCTTGAAGTTTACGGCGAAGTCGAAGCCCTGTCGCAAATCCTCGTTGTAGTTCAGGGAGGTGATGAAAGAACCGTCATTATTCATCCATGAAGGATAGATGGTAGCAGTTCCCGCAGTAAGCAAGCCCGAAGTAAGCTGATGGAAATAGTTCATGTCGAAACTTACGGTTCCGTTGAGGAGTGAGCCCTCCAGACCTACTCTCCATTCCTTACGCTTCACGAAATCAAGACCGTAGTTGCTACCACGCTTAGAGAGTGTGGTGTTAGTTCCGTTGCCACCACCTTCGTTCCAGGTGTACCAGCCACCCTTCACATCATAGTATCCCTGGTAGAGATAATAATCTGAGATATCTATGTCCTGGTTGAGCACAGAGTAAGAAGCGTTCAGCTTCAGATCATCGAAGCAAGGAAGTGCATCCTTGAACCATTTCTCCTGACCGATTCTCCAACCCAGTGTTCCTGATGGAGAAAGAGCGTTGCGATGACCCTCTGCCAACTTGGATGAGTGAACCAGAGCACCGCCAAACTCTGCGTAGTACTTCTGAGCATAATTGTAGGCTGCTCGAAGGGCAAGGTTGGCATTGGTGGTGCGGTGGTAAGAAGAACCCTTTACACCAGATGAGCTCTCATGATTCTCGTCCACGGAATTCGACTTGGAGTAACCCCAGCCAGCCAAAGTAGCATTTACGTTGTGCACACCGCCAAAGGTGTTCTTATAGTCAAACTGAGCACGGAAGGTGGTGTTCTGGTAATATTTGGCTGCACCGATATATTCGGTCGTACTACTTGATTCCTTACCATATTTCTTCAGGTCGATAATCATGTCCTGTCCGTTCACATTTGCCCAGGTAGGCTCGTAAACGGCATAGTCGAGCTTGTAAGCCTCAGAGTAGTTGTTCCAGTAATCGATGCTGAAAGCTGTCTCGAAGCTCAATCCCTTGACCCACTGATCGAAGTCGGCTTTCACACCCACATCAAAGTTGAAGGTACGGGAGTGATTCTTCACGTAGCCGGCAGCAAGCGCATCACCAAAGAAAGTAGACTGGTTATCGTTGTTTCCACCCAGCAGATACTGACCATCGAGCACGTGGAATTTTGAGCCAGCTATCATCTGCTGCAAGGCTGAATTGTTAGCATCCATCATGGAGATTGGCAACAGGCCGGAATACCAGTTAGGACGAACGCTGGTAGCTGTTGACCAGTAGTCCTCAGGACGTCCACGATAGTTGTCCGAGATGTTGATGCCTACATTTACATAAGCCCCCAGCCAGTCGGTGATGGTAGCATCAATGTTAGAACGCACGCGGAAGGAATTGTCCTTGTCCTTCTTGTGCTCGCCAAACTTCACCAGGCTGTTGTTGTAGGTCATGCCCAGGTTGGCATAGTATCTGGCAAATTTGCTACCGCCCTTCACTTCCATCGTAGCATCCGTACGGTTGTTGAACTTGCGCAGGTAGTCACTGCTGTAGAAGTCCATATCCGGATAGCGGTAAGGATTCGTACCTATAGCCGTATTGTAGATCTGCTCCTTAGAGTATTTCAGCGGCTGTGTAGGGTCATCATTGGTCATCGCCTCGTTATAGAGCGACATATACTCAGCCGCACCCAGATATTCAGGATAAGCCTTAGGTGTATAGATGCCCGTATTGACGGTGGCGGCGATGCTCAATGGCTGCACCTTACCACGCTTGGTAGTAATGAGGATTACGCCCTTGGCAGCCTTGGCACCATAGAGTACTACGGCAGAAGCGCCCTTGAGCACGGTAACCTTCTCCACCTCGGTGGCATTGACGGTGCTGGCCTCACGGGGAGCTCCATCTACGAGAACAAGTGCACCCTGTCCCCAAACATTTCCGTTATAACCACTGATGAGCGACTGAAGATCATTGAGTGCATTGGCGCTGTAGTCCTTTTTCAGCAGCTCTTCGACATTCACCTCGCTGACACCGCCCATCAGGTCGGCCTTGGAAACCTGACCGAAAGCCACGTTTACCTTGGTAGTGTCAGCCATTTCCTGGGCGCTTGCCACACCACTGGCGACTAGCATGGAAGCTAGCGCCAATGACATTCTCTTATTAAATATATTATGTTTCATAATAAATTCTCGAATTGTTTAATTATTCCCAACCAGGGTTCTGAGAGAACTCAGGATACATCTTTACATCCTTTCTCAGGAATGGGAACCAGTAATGCTTTGAAGTAAACTTACGGGTAATCAATGGCTCCTCCTTCAGGTTGAGCACGTGATTTTTTCTTTGGATCGTCGTAGCGGTCAACATCCTTCTGGTCGGGTGCACGGTCGAAGTAAACAGCCATCTTCTGGGTGTAAGGAGCCTTGTCTATCAGGAGCCAGCGGCGAAGGTCGGTGAAACGGTGTCCCTCGAAAGCCAACTCTACGGCACGCTCACGGCGAAGCTCGCTCATAAAGCCATCCAGATTGGTAAGATACTCATCAGCAATATTATCCACATGCGCACGGTTGCGGACGATGTTCACGGCATCCACGGCACTCAGATTGAATGCCTGGCTTGATGCCTTGTAGCCATAACTCTGAGCCACCGACTCGGCATACATCAGATAAACATCAGCCAGACGAATCATACTCAAGAGTACGCGGATCATCTTATTACGTTCACCACCATCATCAAATCGATTACGGTATGGATCACAGAACTTCTTCAGGCAATATCCCGTAAAGCAGTCCTTGGAAGGTGTTGCCGTACGATACTTTCTCCCGTATAAAGAGAAGCATACTGCACATCTGCATCTTGTCCTGCACTCTTCACACACTTCACACCATCATAGATGAAGAGATCGTAGAAGCGAGGGTCACGGTTCTTGAACGGATATTCCGGATCATAGCCGCTGTCGGCATCCTTCTTCGTGATGTCCTTGATAGGCTTACCATTTGCCATACCGAAGTAATCCACATAGTTGGCTGTAGGATAAACCTTGATACCACCTGCAATAAGGCTGGTAGGACGGTAGTCTGTCACCTGATTCCAGAGCCAGTTGTTGTTACTTGAATTCTCGTAGAAGATAGCCTCCTTCTCACCTGGAATCTTGTATCCCTGATCATAGGTATAGAAGATGTTCATGTAATTTTCATAAGAAGACAGCTGGTAAAGTCCTGTTTCCTTGTTGATCTTCAAAGCCTCGCCGAATGCCTCAGCAGCCTTCTGGCAATACTCCTTATTATATCCGTTAACATTCTTGAAGTCAGGATTCTCCTTGCTTACTTCATTCATCAGCGGCGAACCAGCCCACAGATAATTCTTACCCAGGAAGCAGAGAGCAGCAATCTTGTTAGGACGGAACTTGTTCTTGCCCACTGTCTGCTTACCCACGGTAGTCTTATCCCAATCTACAGGCAACAACTCAACAGCCTTCTTGAAGTCTTCGGCAGCCTTGTCGGCACATGCCTGATAGGTGAGGCGCGGATAGTTGAACACGGCATCAGATGGAATCAGGAAGTCGATATATGGAATACCGCCCCAATACTGCATAATCTGGAAATGGAAGAATGCACGGAAGAAATAGAGCTGACCTGCAATCAGGTTCTTCTCTTCCTGGGTAGCATCTACCAGATTACCCAGATTTTCCAAGCCCAGGTTGGTGGTATAGATTCCCTGCCAGCACATACCCCAGAGACGACCCTTGGAATCGCGGTTCACATCATTACCGCTGTTCAGGTCGATGTCCGAATGGAATGGGGAATACTGCACCTCGTCCCATGCCCAATAGTTTCCCTGGTCGATGGCATTAGTGAGCATACGGGTCTCTGATGGCTGCCAATATTCATCCTCACCATAGTTCCAGCAGCCATGATACCAGGATGTAGAGGCAAGACCAGGGATGTCATTGTAGCACTGCTCCAAGAAACCCTGAAAGTTGGTATAATTCTTATATGGCTCCGTTGGGGCAATATCACTGCCCGGTGCCTTGTCAAGGTAATCAGTACATGATACTGAAGAGAGAGACAGGGCTGCCGCAAACAGCAATGTATATATTTTATTAAACTTTTTCATATTTACGATTCATTTAAAATGTCAGGTCGAAACCTAAGTTAAATCTGCGTACGGTTGGATAAGCTCCATTTGCTGAGTTGCCGCTGAAGTTATTCTCACGGTCATCCGGCATATTGGTCCAGAGCAGCAAGTTGTCACCATTCAGATATACACGGAGTGAATTCAAGTGCATTCGTTTCACCCAAGCACCCCTGAAGGTATAAGCTATCTCGGCATTCTTCAGGCGCAGGAAAGCACCGTCATAGAAGTAGCGTGTACCGGCATTTCCATCGTCTGCCACAGTGGTCCAACGTGGCAAAGACAACTCTCCACCCTGATTGGATGCCGTGAAGTAAGAACCCTCCTTGAAGGCAATGTGGGTTTCACGCTCAAAGGTTGGGAAGTTCACCTCGCGGGTAACATTGGTTACACCATAGAACTGTACCGTTACACTCAAACCCCTTCCACTCTGCTCCCAATGTAGTACTGAAGGTATTCTCTGGAATAGAGGTGTACTGATAAGGTGCCTTGTCATCTGCTGTAATCTGACCATCTGCATTGAAGTCGGAAATGATGGCATCACCCGTATATTTCTCAGAATCATGGCTACCAAAAGTTGGTACGGCATAGAGATCATCCCAGTTGCTGATAAAACCATGATCAATGTAACTATGGTTCTGACCGATGGCATAACCCGCCTTGTTCAGATAACTTGCCTGAAGCTTTGGGTCATCAGCAAACTTAATCTCGTTGGTAGCATGGGTCATATTGAAGTTTGCCCATGTACGCAGATTCTTGTTCCATGCCTTGTTCACCTTCAGGCTCAACTCGTAACCCTTGGCATCCACCGAACCAGCATTGGCAACCGTGTAGCTCATACCATAGTAAGAAGGAATGGAACGGGTGGTTAAGAGCACATCGGTACGCTTGTCGCTAAATACATCCAGCGAACCGGTAAGCAATCCACCCAGGAATCCAAAGTCGAAACCCAGGTTGCGCTTCTCTGATGTCTCCCAACGCACGTTAGGGTTTCCGATGCGGGTAAGGCGATATATAGTATAAGGTGAATCATAAGTATTATCACCACCCAGATAGGTCTTACCACCATAGGAATACTGGTCGGAATAGAGATAAGAACCTCCGGTAGAATCATCACCGATGCGACCCCAGGATGCACGCACCTTAAACATATCTACATATTTCCTGATGTTCTTCATGAATGGCTCCTCGGTGATAGTCCAACCGAGAGAAGCTGATGGGAAGAACTTGAAGCGATAGTCGGGACCAAACTTCTCAGAACCGTTGTAGCATCCGTTCAACTCGAGCATGTAGCGCATCGCATAGTTGTATGTGGCACGGAACACCCAGTCTTCACGATAATGCTTGAAAGAAGAACCGCTGGCATATTCGTTGCGGTTGAATACACCCATTGCACCCACTTCATGATTGCCGAACTTGCGGTTCCAGTCGAGCTGAGCCAGATAGTAGAGACGGCGATAAGTGGCACCCGTATTTACCCTACCACCATTGACGGTCCAAGCCACAGACTCATGGTAATCCTCGCTCTGGTCATAGGAAACTGAGCCATCATCAGGGTTAATCCACTTCAGCTGCGGATCCATATACTGGTCGCTGATACCACGCTTCTCCTCTACCATCGTATTGTCAAGAGAAACCTTGGCTACAAACTTCAGACCCTTGGTCAGGAAATCGAGTTTCTGGGTAAGAATAAAGTCGGTGGTAATCTGTGTATTGGTACGATTCTCCACACCGCTTCGGGCAAGACTCATCACAGAGTTAGGACAGTCGGCCTTACGTGGTGCATAGTATCCATAAGTACCATCAGAATAAATAGGACGCATCGCATCTGGAGCTGCATGATAAACAGAAGCCCAATAAGCACTGGAATCACTCGCCTTGTCCCAAGGGAAATGGCGGACACCGTTACTACCGAAAAGGTTGGTAGAGAACTGAGTGGTCTTGGTCAGGTTGAAATCCAGGTTGGCACGCATGTTAATACGGTTATAGCCGAAACCAGACTTATAGCCACGACCGCTGGTGAAGTCCTTGAACAGGTCACCTTCGTGAGAGAAGTCAATAGCTGCAAAATATTTCACGAGTTTGGTACCTCCCGAAACATCCACGCTGGCATTGTAAGACATGGCTGTGTTGTTGAACAGTTCCTTCTGCCAATCCACGTTAGGATAGCGGTCCCATTCCTCAGCATTAGCAGGGTTACGATACTTGTCAATAATAGCCATTGGCTTGTAAGAACCCCAGGATTTTTCGTCGCTGATGTTCAGCTCGCGCTCTACCACTCTATTCAGAAGACGGAATGTATCGTAAGAATCATATTTCTCAGGCAACTTGGAAACCACCTTCATGGTAGCATTCGCCTTCACGTGTACGGCAGCCTTACCTTCCTTACCACGCTTGGTAGTAATGAGGATGACACCATTACCACCCTTCACACCATAAACGGCAGTGGCAGAAGCATCCTTCAATACGGAGATGCTCTCTACTGAAGAAAGGTCAACGGTGTTCATGGCACGCTCCACACCATCCACGAGAACGAGAGGGTCGTTGGAACCGTTGATAGAAGTCTGCGTACGGATCACGATCTTAGGATCTTCCTCACCTGGCATACCCGTAGAAGAGAAAGTAACGACACCTGGAAGATTACCTGTCAGTGCCTGACCCAAAGAAGAAACTCCGGCATGACGATTCAAGGTTTTCGCATCTGTCTGTGCAATAGAGCCGACAACAGAGGCTTTCTTCTGCTGACCATAACCAACCACTACTACCTCGCCCAATGTATTGTCATCAGTCAAGGTAATTTTAAACTGTCTTTTCTTACCTACTTTAATCGTTTTAGATTCCATACCGATATAGGTAATGACAAGGGATGAATTTTCAGAAGGTACTGCAATCTGAAAGTTACCATCCATGTCGGAGATGACACCCGAAGTGGCATCACCCTTCACTTTCACAGTAGCACCAATCAGTGGCTCTCCTGTGCCGTCAACAACACTACCCTTCACGGTAATCTTCTGGGCTTGTGCGTTCAAGCTGCAGAAGGCTCCCACGAGGCATAGAGCTGCTGTCCGTTTAAATGTAAACACTTGTTCAATCATGTTGTATCATTTTAATTAAGTTTGTTTCTAGGTGTTATTACTTCTTGGTTAAAGAACACGGCTGCAAAGGTAGAAAACTGTCATGAGAACGTATTTTCTTGATGTTCCAATTGTTTCATCTCTTGTTACAGCACACCGTAACTAACACATTTTCTGCATTTTAAGATAAACTAAAAAAAAGAAACATGTTATAGCACAAAAAAAAATGGCGCATATCACTATGCACCACTTCCGAAAACAATTAAACCTGTTTCACAACAGTCTTGCAGTTCATCAATATGAACTGTTTTCTTTATATAAAAGCATAAATCTAAAAATAAATATCTTATGATTATATATACTGCAAAATTACTACAAAACTCAAAAATACTGTTTGGCAGATGTTCCAAAATATTTGCATGATAACACATAATAAAGAAAAAGACCCAAAAATAAAAAGATGACCTCACGTTTTGCGAGGCCATCTTTCACATTTAACAATCTATCTCATATATTTTATCTCAAAACCACCTTCTTGCCATTATGGATATAGATACCCTTGGTTGGGTGTTCTACCCGCTGACCCTGAAGCGTGTACCAGCCGGAGTTCTGTCTGGTCTCCTGACCGCTGATATGCTCAGCACTCTCGACCTGCTCGATGCCCGTAGTACCATCGTTCCAACCACCATCGATGCTTCTTGAACGAGAAGCACTGGTCATGGAAATCTTCAGATGACCTACCACTACCTCAAGCCATGAACCACTGCCACCCCAGCTGTTTGCTACAGGAGTGAAGCGGAAGTGATAGTAACCCGTGTGGGAAGCAGTGAATCGTACCTGACCACTATTGCTGCCATAAGTATTTGCACCGGTATTCTTGTTCACATTCTTGGTACACTGGATAATCTGAGAACCCAGTACGTTGTTGCTCTCGTCGAGAACCTCACACTTCAGATAAGGAGACCCCGACCACGCCACGGCATTATAAGAGAATACATAGCTGCCCTGCTTCAACGAGAAGCCATAGCCCCAAGTAGAACCAAACTCAGCGTAGCCTGCCTTGCTGGCATCGCTCTGACGGATGTAAAGACCCGTAGAAAAATCACCACCGGCAAACTTGAAGATGCGTGGACCAATGCCAGCTGCACCAGCCGCTTTCTGCTCTCCGGCATCAACAATCTTCCATCCGGCAGGAACCTGTCCCACGGCATTCAGTGCCAGCGGATTTCCCTTGAAGTAAAGAGCCACATTGCCTACCAGAGCCTCAACCCAGGCACCACCTGTGCCCTTGGCATCAGCCACAGGGGTGAAACGTACACGATAGTTGCCCTTAATCATGGAATAGAACGAGAGAGAAACCCTGGTGGTACCCGAGAGATAAGCCCCCATATTGCCATTGGCATTGCCATTTGCCTTGACGATGGTAGAAGCAAGCACGGCATTCTGAGGGTCGTACACTCCACCTTCATATATGGAGCACCCTTCCATGCTGCCACATTGCAGCTCAGCTCATACTCGCCATATACCAGAGGCAGGGGTATAACCATTTGTATTACCATATTCTATATAGCCAGCCTTATCGGCAGAAACAGTTCTCACATAGAAAGCATTCTTGAAATCACCAGAGAAGTTCATGATGCGTGGACCGCTCGATTTATTGCCGACATAAACCTGAGTGCCATTATCTGCCACCGTCCATCCCGAAGGAACAAATCCGCTGCCATTGCCCCACGACTTGATGATGTTCTCGCCCTGGGTATTGCCAGAAGTAGAAGAACCGGTAGAAGGCTGAGTATTCGGGTTAGAAGAAGACGTACCAGCAGACTTATGAGCATAGTCTTTCTTGGAATACTCGTAATACCAGTAGAAGCAGGTCTGACCGCAAGCCTCCGGATTAGCCTCCAATCCAGCCTTGATTTGACCAGTTTTCAGGAAGTTGTCGATATCCAGATAATCATCAGTACTGGTCAGCGTCATGCTGATGTTTCCGAAATGATCCATCACCTTCTTCCAGGCATTACCCCATTTGCTTGTGGTAGCAGTTCCCCATGAACCCAGGTTGCTGGCCACCCACTGTCCAAACTCATTATACTTACCTGCACCAGGTTTCTCCGGACTCCAGTCTATCTCAGAAACAAGAATCGGTTTATTTTTTACCACAGGCACCTGCTTCTGGAAATTATAGATGAAAGCATTGGAATCATAGCTGGTATCACTTGCCCCATACCATCCCGGATACACATGCACGGCATAGCCGAAGTTACTGTCGGAAACAGGATAAGAGGCATAATTCTCATACTGGCTCTGATAGCCCGTGCCAGGAATCCAGATAATACCCTTGAAGCCATTCTTGCGAATCACATCAACTACTGGCTGGAAATAATCCCGCATGGCAGTAGCAGAACTCTGACCATACCTATTATATATATGAACAGGCTCGTTGGCAAGTTCCAGCGATACGATGCCGGAATTATTCTTCACCCAACTGTTGCTGGAAACAATGTTCCACACCGTTTTAAGATAATTCTGATAAGCATCGCCTACTTTCAAATCCTTAGGACATACGCCTGGAGGACGAATCACCACATACAAGCCATGATTGATGGCCTTCTGCGCAATAGGCAGATAAAGGGCATCAAGATACTTCTGCAAACGGCTAGCACTGAAACGCGATATATTAGCCTCTCCAGTATCAGAACCCGTTGACTTCTTGTTGGGATCATTGGTCCAGCCTGGTTCGAGATGAAGACGGAAGATATTACAATAGGTACCTTTGGCAGGATTCTGGAGTGCTCCAAAAATCTTGTCATAATAGCTTATGCATGCCGAGATGTTATTGTCGGTACAGCTATAACCCCAACGATATTTGTTGAAGTAAGGACTCGGTGTATCCATCACACCATGTAAAACCACTTTGTTGCCATAGGCATCATTCAACTGATTGCCATTCACATGAAGCGGCGAAACCACTCCAAACTGGGCGAACAGACATGACGGTAGCAACGCAGCCGCCAATATCGCCAAAAATCTCTTTTTCATTTGTTTTTAGGTTGAAATATAAAAGTTTAAAATTGTTATGATGCCGATGATTTTCACCGGCTTTCTTTATTAAAGCTGTTAAAACGACGCAAAAATAGCGATTTATTCGATTCATTACTTTATCTCATGTAACAAATACTTTGTTATGGTTTTCATGTCGAATAATTATCTAAGAGTGTCTGTTTTATAAAACAGAAAAGATGACCCCGCATTTTGCAAGGCCATCTTTTCTGTTGCTACTCCCCAAACTTCCACCAATCCAGGAAGAAGAGGTTCTGCTACTAAGGGAACTATTTTTGCCCAATCCAATACAATCGTCTTATCTTCATCAATCATAAAGTTCATACCAATCTTTTCCACGGTTTTGCCTCTTAGGGCAAAAGCATCAGCATAATGCTTGTTGTTGATTTGTTCAAGAGCCTCTTGTGCTGACTTATTAAATTTCAGTTCTATCACATAGATGGTATCCTTTGTTTCCATCGTAATGTCTGTTCTTCCACGGAAAGTATGCTGTTCCACCAATATACGGAAATTCGTAAGCAGGGCAAAGATGATATACATTGTCTGCTGATAATGCCCCTCATAATCGGTATTATCGCAATAAGGTACCGTCTCCCAGAACGTTTTCAATAGCTGAAGAGCACCATCCATGTTACCCTTATTGATAAGAGCCGACATCTTGGCCACGGTCGTATTGCACATTGCAGACTTTGCCGCTAAATAATGCGGTAACATACTGCGATACAAACCTATCCTCACTTCTTTGTTAGGCAGAGCCAAGGTATAGAGTTCCGTTTCCGGATCATAATTCTTGATAGTGATATAACCACTCTGATAAAGTAAAGGCATGATAGTAGTCATCGTCTCAGTGGCTGCATCAAAATCATCCTTTGATGCATCCATCTGTTCACCCAGGTCAATCGGTGTAAAGTCATATTTCCGCATCATATTAAGAAGATAAGTAGGAGTGCCTGAGCCAAACCAATAGGAATTCATCTGTCCTTCAGCTAAACAGTTCAACAAGCTATAAGGATTGAAAATATCTGATGATGGCCAGGTAAAGTGATAGCCATCATAATTTTCCTTCAGTTTTGACAAGGCTTGTTCGTGTGTCAATCCCAACCTACCTGCTAACACATCAATATCCTCATCAAACTTATCCAACAATTCCTCCTTGGTAATGCCGCAAATGCCAGCATACTCTTGGTGCATACTCACATTTGTGATATTATTGAGTTCACTGAAGATACTAAGTTGCGAGAACTTGGTGATGCCTGTCAAGAAGACGAAACGCAGCATTCGGTCGCTATCCTTTAGGGGACTATAGAAATTGCGCATCACCTCCCTTAAGACGCCCAAACTAGTATCCTCATGTACCACATCGAGCAAAGGAGCATCGTATTCATCGATGAGCACAACAACCTTCTGCCCAGTCTGTTCATATACCGTTTTTATTAAATTAAGCATACGGACATTCGGGTCGGAGAATCATTGACGATGCCAAATTTTTCTTCATTTACCTTCAATATATATAAGAGATAGCGCACAATTGGTCTTTCTCCATGTGCTTTCCACCTGCCAAACTAAAATGAAGCACAGGATATTCCGTCCAATCTTTTTCTAGCTTTTCGATGGCAAGCCCCTTAAAGAGTTCCTTCTTTCCCTCGAAATAGCTCTGCATAGTAGAGACGAGGAGTGACTTTCCAAAACGACGTGGTCGCGCCAGGAAGAAATACTTTCCACTCGTATGAGTCATACGATAGATGTACTCCGTCTTATCTACATAGAGAAAGTCCTCCTCTCGAATCTCAGAGAAAGTCTGCATGCCTATTGGATATAACTTCGTTGCCATATTATCAACTATTTACTATTAACGTTGGCAAAGATAAGCAAAAATCCCGAAACCGCCAAGCGATTTTGGGATTTATTATGTATTCAACTGTGTACCCAATACCTTAAAGGGCGGGCATCCACTTTCACATCTACCAGATTTCCTTCCTTGTCGAGTATTCTTACTATTTTTCCATGACTCTTCAGGACTGTTGTTTGCCATGTAAAGATATACCACATCGTATGGAGCCAAGCGTTCGAACTCTTCCTTCGAATGGGCAAGAGCCATCTTGCACGGGGCACACCAAGTTCCCCAGACATCCAGCAATACAAGCTTTCCCTTATAAGGCTCCAATATATGGCGAAGAAGTTTCTCACCATCGCTCATATCCTGCGGAGCTGTCTTGATACTGGCAGTAATGTCCCTGTTCTGCAAAGACAGGTACTTACGGTGTTCTGCCAATACTTTCTCCCTGAGAACTTCAGAACTGATACAATGTTCTGCCAGGTCAAGCCCATAACTATTGACATCGATGAAGAGGGCTTTGGTGATGTCTCATCCTGCTGGCTGCATCCCATGCATCTTGGCAATAATATTTCTTTCTCATGATAGCCGTAGCGCGCCAATGATGGTAAGCGCTTGGCAAGGGCTGAGTTGGAAAAAGCATTTTCTATTTCCTTCTGCTCCTTGGCATCTGTCGTCTGATATTGCTTGATAGTCATGCTATCCAGATTCTTAGCCCATTGTTCCACCGTAGCAATTTCTGAATCGGTTATCGCAATATCCCCCTGAGCCTTGTGCTTTCTCAACAGTTCCGGATAATAATTGGTGAACAAGAATCTCACGAAACTGAGTATAAGGCTGCGGAATCTCCTTCCATATTTTTTCCATTTGGCTTACATATTCCTGAGGGAAAATATGGTCTTTTTACACGATATGCTCCCTGTAAGATTGATGATGCATAACTACAGAGAAGATATCGGGCAGCATACTCCTGATAACATTTGGAAATAGATGCCGATTTTTCTATCTGTTTCCGTAAGTTCCCTTCAGCCTCCTTATATCTGGATTCAAGAATCTGCATCATCTCCTGGGCTGAACCTTATTTTCATACTTACCTGCATAGTCTGCGTTAATCATTGGGATAGGATGCGCCAGCAGTTCATTTTGCAAGCGACAGTTCTTACCCATGAAGATAGCATGTCCAGACTTGAAGTCATAGAGCAGATAATAGGTCTCACCTGGCTCCAACACCGTGTTGATATAAGTATGTTTCCAGTCCATGAAAACCTCGGTAGAGTTGATGAGAGGCACTTTGATCTCAAATCTGCCAAGTGAATCGAGCTTGCTACAATTGCTCACTTCCTTGAATGTGGAAAAGAGATCATAATACTGCACACTATACTCCTGCCCTCTATCCCAAAATTCCTTAGGCATATTTCTGAGCCATCCCACAACAATAGCCGTATCGGGCTTGTTATGAGTATCCTTCAGACTTGTGGTCTCATCTTTCTGCGGATAATCCGGAAGGATGGAAGTGGTAATGAGCGAATATTCGGCTTTCTTGCCGTTGATGCTCATCGTGCGCTTGCCATGTTGAGGTTTGTCGATGTTGACAGCCAGGTCGCTCTTGCCATCGGTAAGGATGAAAGAGTACTTGTCGCCCTTCTGATTCTTCTGCTTGTATTGCCAGTAACGGCAGTCGTAGATGGCGAAATCTTCATAGAATCCTATCTCCCAATCGCCGGTCGCATCGTTGCGCCAAAGCGAGGAGAAGAGCTGTTTGATGCGGGTATCGATATTCTCGATGCCCAATATCTTGAAGTTCTTTTTGCCGTCACCTTCCAGGAAGTCAAACATTCGGGTCTTCTTGGGGAGCGGTGCGAAATGGAAGACCACATCCTCCTTGCCAGAGCTAGGCATATAGTGTTCTTCGTCAAGTTTCAGTCCATCACAGCTCTTGACGAGATATTTCTTGCCATCAGCAAGGAGATAGGTTTCCTTCACAAACTTTATCCAATAGTGTGGGGGAAAAGTGATGTGCATGAACACTCGTGTTTCATCATCTGCGAATTCCACACGATAGATGTTGAGTTGAGATTGAAAAGGATCATAAAATAGCTGGTTCGATTCAGCTATCGGCTGTTCCCAGACAATAGGTTTCTTGCCATTCCCAGCCCAGCAAGTACAGAGACATAGGACTGCGATAAGTACACAAAAGGATTCTTTTTCATAATTCGATTATTTTATTGGATTGATACTATTGAAAGCAGTATATATTAATTAGTATACCGTTACTTAATATTCAATAGAAACATCCAGTTTCTTCAAATCCTTATCAGCCGAACTGCTGCCGTAATAAACCTCATACTTTCCTGCCTTGGCACGGACGGTATTGGTTGCAGCATCGAAGAGTTCGAAGTTTCTGCTATCCAGCGTAATGACAGCCTCAGCAGTCTTTCCTGCCTTCACCTCCACTCTCTCGAAAGCCTTCAAGCTCTTCAATGGTCCTTCGGTATCGGCAGGATCCTTTACATACACCTGCACCACCTCGGTTCCATCTTTCTTGCCAACATTACTTACAGGCACCTTCAAGGTAATCTTCTCACCCTTCTTCAGGATAGAGTTGGAAAGTGTAGCATCGCCAATACGGAAAGAAGTATAGCTCAAGCCATAACCGAATGGGAAGAGCGCATCGTTCATATAACGATAGGTTCTGCCCTTCATGCTGTAATCCTTGAAATCAGGCAACTGCTCAGAATTCTTATAGAACGTAATAGGTAACTTGCCGGCAGGATTGTACTCTCCGAAGAGTACACGAGCCACTGCCTCACCACCTTCCTGACCAGGATACCAGGCTTGGAGAATAGCATCGCAACTCTCTGTCTCTGGAGTCAAGGCGATAGCCGAACCCGAACAGTTGACAAAGACAACCTTTTTGCCCGCCTCCTTTAAAGCCTTCAGGAAATTGCGCTGAACCTTAGGCAATTCGATGTTGGTACGGTCACCACCCTTGAAGCCAGAAATCTCGATAGGCATTTCCTCACCTTCCAACTGTGGAGAGATGCCACCTACGAAGACTACAGTCTCGCAATCCTTCAACTGCTTGAGCGAAGCCTGATAGTCGATAGGATTCTCATGACCGATATTGATCTTCATATTGGCATTATAGGTTGGCATCTCAGCATATCGTATTTCTATCTGATACTCCTTACCTTTCTCGCCATCAAACTCAATACGAGATTGCGCAGTACGCCAATCGCTCTTCTCTGACTTTTTCTCACCATTCAGATAAACCTCATAATGACCGCAGGCAGCCACATCGAGCAATACCTTGGCGTTCTGCTTAGGACGGAATACGGTTTCATACTTGGCAGAAAAGCCCGTCAACTTCACATTGGGTGCAAACGAATGCTGACCATAGGTAGTTACCTGCACAGGATTCTTTTCCTGAGTGATGGTAACAGGCTTACCTTCCATTTCACGATTGTTCCAGAAAGTGCCCTTAAAGCCCATCTTGCCATCCATGCTACACTGGTCGAAGTAAGAATCCAAAGTCTGGTCGTTCACCAGGTCGCACCCTTTAAAGGTGACGACCTGGTTTTTCTTCAAACGACTCTTGATACCATCCAGGATGGTAATTGTCTGTCGTGGAGTACCATTATAGTTTCCCCACATCATCGGTTCGTTATCCACATTTGGTCCGATGAAAGCAATCTTCTTTAGCTTTTTATCGAGAGGTAATACCTCATTATTGTTTTGGAGCAGCGTCATGGTCTGCAGAGCCATATCGAGCGAGAGTTGGCGATGTGCCTTGCTGCAAAGCACAGATACAGGAATCTTCGACCATGATACTATCTTGTTGTCATCCATCTCACCCAAGTCGAAACGACCTTCGAGCAGACGAATCACATGCTTATCAACTTCTTCTTCAGTCAGGGCACCATACTTCACAGCCTCAGGCACCGATTTATATATATAATTAAATCCACATTCTACATCGGTTCCAGCCAATACGCCCTTAGCTGCTGCATTTCTGGCATTGCTCGAAACCTTATGATTCTCCCAGAAATCAGTAACAGCACCACAGTCGGAAACTACCAGGTACTTGAATCCCCACTCATCCCTGAGAATCTGCTGCAAAAGGCGGGTGTTGCCGCAGCATGGTTCATCATCCCAACGCTGATAGGCACACATCACCTCACGCACCTTGGCATCCTGCACCAGTGATTTGAAGGCGGGCATATAAGTTTCCCAAAGGTCGCGCGGTGTAACATCGGTAATATTGTCTGTATGGCGAGCCCATTCTGGTCCGCTATGAATTGCATAGTGCTTGGCACAAGCCCAGAGTTTGCGGTATTTCGTATCTTCAGGTCCCTGCAATCCGCGCACCACGGCACATCCCATCCTACTGGTAAGATAAGGATCCTCACCATAGGTTTCCTGTCCACGTCCCCAGCGAGGATCACGGAAGATATTCACGTTTGGAGTCCAGACAGAGAGGGCATGGAAACGGGTTACATCTCCTCCCTTCTGCTGCAGTTCATTCCATTTGGCACGCATCTCATCAGATGTTGCATCAAAGACTCTATACACCATTCTGTCATTAAACGAAGCTGCCATTCCGATAGGTTCCGGAAAGACGGTTACATCTCCCATGTTCGCCACACCATGCAGTGCCTCGCTCCACCACTGGAATCTCTTGATTCCCAATCGTGGGAATAGCCGGCGAATCATCCAACATCAGAGAAGCTTTCTCTTCCAAAGTGAGACGACCACATAAATCTACCGCTCTCTCATGAGCCGAGAGGGCTGGATTCTGATAAGGAAACTGCTGGGCTGAGGCATTGCCGGAGGACATAGTTACCACAAACATCAAAGCTGCGTATATAACATTCTTGTTCATTGTAATTACTATTAAGCTATTAGTATATTAAATTGTTATTTGTGCTGCAAAGATAAACAAAAAAGCAGAATACTACTTTATTACAAGTATCAAATACTTTATATAATGTAACACTTACAGCTGTATCTTTACAGCCTTTCCGTCATATTCCACACTCTTGCTTGCCTGCATAGGCTGATCGCCCGCACCACTATTGGTATCCACCAGTACGATATGGAATCTGCGATGCTGGAGCATTCCCTTATAGCTGCCCTTGCGTGGAGCGATGTTCAGAGTTCTGTCTGCTTCATTCCAAACAAACTGGATTTCCGAGAATTTACCCTTCTCATAGTTGTAGTTGTCGCCCTCATCCTCATAGAGCGTAAATTTACCATCAGCACCAGGATAGACACGAATTTCCAGCTCATCCCAAGGTTTCTCTGAACTATACTGCACTTCAGGACCGAATGGCAGGATGGTACCTGCCTTGATGAATACAGGCATGATGTCGATAGGACAAAGGCGCTGGATATCCTGACCGCCCTCATACTGGGTGTTGCTCCAGAAATCATACCATTTATTACCCTTTGGCAAGTAAACATTCACAGGCGCAGCTGCCTTCCTTACATCAGGATAGATGGTATGTCCCTTCTTCTCCTTATCCTTCCAAGTGTATAAAGGATCGGTTACCGGCTTCACCAGAATGTTGCGGCCGAAGAGATACTCATCGTTCAGACGGGAAGCCTTCTTGTCTGCCGCATAATCCATTACCAGGGCACGCATCATGCTTCCGCTATTCTGTACACAGTCGCCAGCCGTACTGTAGATATAAGGCAAAAGGCGATAGCGCAGCTTGATGGCCTTAATCATAGCATCATAAGCCCAGTCGCCCTGCTTTCCGAATTCATACAGTTCGCTTACCATCGGCGAAGAACAGTGGTTGCGCATCAATGGCATGAAGGTTCCCCACTGCATCCAGCGGGTCTGCAATTCCTGAATGGCTGGATTCTTTGGATTCTGTTCAAACTCCCAGTAGAAGAAACCACCCAGGTCGGTGTTCCAGAATGGGATACCGCAGAGCGAGAAGTTCAAGCCCGATGGAATCTGATTCTTCATCTCGTCCCAGGAAGCCACCACATCACCGCTCCAGCAGATGGTGCCATAATGCTGAATACCGAGACTGCCGCTTCGAGTCATCTGGAGCGAACGCTTTGTATTGCCCTTCATCGCTCTCTGGTGCTCGTAGATGCTCTTGTTGTGCAACAATGGGAAGGCGTTCTTCACGCCCAACCATGAACCATCGAAGGTCTGATAGTTCTCATCGCCCGGCTTCTCAAAATGGTCTGGCTCCGTAGAATCGGTCCACCAGGCATCAAAGCCCATCTGGTAGAGATGAGTAAGATACTTCCAGTAGAGGTTGCGAGCCTTCGGATTGAAGACATCGTATGGCATCACGCCACTGTTTCTTGGCCACGTTTCAAAAGGAAGGAGGGCATTCATCTTCTTCAGTTCACGATACTGCTCTGTCCAAGGACCGAAACTTGCCCAGATGGAAATCATCAGATGGGCATCGTTCTTATGAACATACTTCACCATCTCTTCCGGACTCTTCAGGCGGGGTTCTCCCTGTACCTTCATCTGCTTCATATCGGTAGGAAGATACTTGGCATAGGCTGGGTCGCCCACCTTATTTATATAGTATGGGTTCTGGAACTTCATCGCATTCCAGTTGGAGTCGCATCCCCAATACTGCCAGTCCTGCACGATGGCATCAGTAGGAATCTTCAGTTCGCGATACTTGTCCAACACGCCAGCCAGTTCATCACTGGTCTTATAGCGCTCACGGCATTGCCAGAAGCCCATCGCCCATTTCGGGAACATCGTAGCCTGTCCGGTGAGTTCACGGATGCTGGCGATGACTCCATCTTGCGTACCATCCTTATACATGAAATAGTAGTCGGCGCAGGTTCCCACTTCGCTGGTAAAGGAAGTACATGATGGCTGGTTGCCATTATTCTTGGATGCTACGATATCATTGAAATAGGTTTTTCCTGCATTGTCCCAGTAAAGACCATAGCCCTTCTCACTGGTGAAATAAGGGATGGCGATATAAGTATTATTGTTCCAGAGTACGATGTTCTGGCGGCCACGCTGATTCATGTAAACATCGCGCAACTGTCCCAGACCATAGATGGCCTCGTCATCAGCAAGACGGAAGTCCTGCTCTATACGGTACTTGCCCTTGTTGGCTTCATCCTTGCGAGCTTCCAGACGGGTCTTCGTATCAGTAAGCAGCAGCTTTCCATCCTTCGAAAGGAAGCGGATTTCGCCAGTCTGCTGATTCAGTTCAACGGAAATAAAACTAGAATTGATTTTTACAATATCACCGTTTTCCTGTATTTGAACGCCCTTCATCTGCTGAGGTTTCAAGATGACAGAATAGCTTTTCTTCTGAACAGGAGCACCAAGTCCGGCATCAGATTTCAAGATGCGGACGATGGATGGAGAATAGAATTCGATGGTTACATTCTGCTGAGCCACCTGACGGGTGATAGACTTGGCAGCCGCACCTTTCTGGGTGCCTGCCACCTTTACATTCTTGGCGCTGAGTTCACTTGGAACGCCAACGACAGCGATGCCCAAAAGGGCAATGAGAGATAAATTCTTTAGCATACTTCTGTTTATTTTATTAGAGGGTTTATGATTGGACGCTTCTCGATTGTCAAATCATCATGAATTTATTGTTGTCTGAAATTCCATTTAGAATTATCGCTATTGAAATCGAAAGGAGCCAAGCCTGGGGTACAATCGCCGAGTGAAACCAATGCCAGTTTCTCTTCTGTGCCTGGCACTGCCTTAGGCATGATGCGATAGGTGCCATCGGTGAGCTGTTCGATACGCCAAAGCTGGGCATCTTCACCCGTAAACTCAGGTTTGGCAATGACATCATGCTGAGCGGTTGCGGTAAGATAGCGAGTAGTGCCTTCTATGCAGATTTTATAATAAGAGATAATACCAGCCGTTGCGGTAAATCAAATCAGTAGCCTCGCAGTCGATGGCGATATTGACGGGTTCGTTGCCTTCCATCCGCTTACCTGTCTTCGGATCAAGTTCTACCAGACGGATAAATCCGAAATAGGTACCATAACTGAGCCAGAGTCTGCCGGTAGTAGGGTCGAGCAACAAGCCCGCATCAATGGCATCACAGTCTTCATCATCCAAAGAAGAAGCAACCACCACCGGTTCAGTATATTTGAAATCAGGCGATTTCGGATCAAGCGTTTTGTTCCACATCGTCAGGACATCACCGCGATGACTGCCACCCAATCCACCACCCGTAGCACTGTAGGCTACAAGATAACGGTCGCCAATCTTCAACACATCAGGAGCCGCTCCTCTTCCGGGACGAACAGCACCACCCTGCCAGGTCCAGCCATCCTCCGACCAGATTCCACCTTCACCCGTTCCAAAGGTATAATACTTTCCATCACACAGGGCAATGGTAGAAGGATCATGAATGAAAGGTTCGCCGACCTGGGCTTCTGCCTCGTAAGCAGAGGAAGACAACAAGGCAACCAAAGCAGCGGCATAAAGTTTCTGCTGAGCAGCAACCGGGCTAAAATATCTGAAAAATATATTGTTCTGTTTCATAACTTTCTTTATTGATTGCACTACTTCACGTGAATAGACAGGTTTCTGACAGACTTGCCCTGTCCGTCGATGAATCGGACACAGAAGTCACTCATACCAGGTCCATTGATTACAGCACCACGAAGGATATTCCTACCTTTCTTCAAGGTAAGCTTCTTAGAAACCACATCATCGCGAACCATTCTTCGGTCGCCTTCGAGCATCACCGCCTCCTCACCATTGAGCCACCACATGGAAGCACCATTCGAGCCAACAGACAAGCGGACGTCTTTCATCTCCTCAGGGCAATCGATAATGGTAACCGCCCAGAACAAGACACCATACTTGGGTTTCTTAAATGAAGTTGCGAAACGGAAGAGCTTCACATTAAACAGTTTACTGTCCAGCGCATGCCATTTCAGTTTTTCCTTGCCCACCTTCACGACGGCTCCATCCTTAGGAACTGTTTCCATCTGTTTAGGGAAATACTGCGTATGGAATATCTCCTTCAGATAAGAATCTGTAAAAACGACATTGCTCTTGACCGGCATAGAGATGGGCTCCAGGAGCAACCATCTCTGAATAAAGCCAGCCGCATTAGGCATGACAGGCTGCTTGCCGACTGGTCCGAAATAAGGATTGATGTCTGCAGGTAAATTCCTAGTCTGGGCATCCGCAGAGGAATGCCCAAAAAGGAATACACATAAACAAAACAATCTAACTATTTTATTAAAAAAGTTGTACATAGACTATTCATTATTATTGAGGTTCGATAATCTGATAACGGCCACTCAGATGCATGAAGGCGAAGAGACGCAACAGTCCGTCGTAGTAGCCATCGAAGAAGCCTTCTTTATCTGGTTCATGCTTGGCATTCCAGAAATGACTGACGAATTCCCTGCCCTTCACATGATTGCTGACCAATGAAGCCGCAGCCGAAGTGGCAACAAAACCGATAGAATGACGGAGTGCCTTAGGAGCCGTACCTGCCGGCAGAATATCTTCTACCATTGTTCCATCTACATTATACTGGTCCAGGAAAGAATCAATGCCCTTACTATACAGGAAGTTCTGCAGCGTATTGGCATATTTCTGCTGCCACTCCTTATCCTTGCAAGCCCAGGAATAATCGAGCGCTATGTTCATTGGCACTCGCCATGAATCGTAACGGAATGCATCACCCAACAACCGACCGGTCTTCATCAGACTGCCATCATAGTTGCAATAGTCCGGGTTCAAGCCCGTCTTCTCATTGATACACTTATGCAGGAACTCACGGCTTTTCTCAGCACACTCCTTCCAGAACTGGGACCGTCCGTCGTTAGCCCATTTCGCCCAAACCTCGTAAAAGGCAGGGAGATGGTAAGAAGGGTCGGTAAACTTCCCGCCCCAATGATCGGGCGTAAAGGTGATGAGCTGATGTTCGAGATTGATGAGCGGAGCTGTGCGGTCCATTCCCGCCTTCTGCATGCTGCAATCCAGAATATGCTGCGCTTCCTTCAGATAGTTGATGCCCGTATCATTGCCCCATCGGTTGGATGCAAAGATGAGCGAAGTTACGAAATAGAGTTCACCATCCGATGCGGCTCCCTGCGCATTTCTCGTTCCATCAGTCTTGCAGCTCCATGCGAAATAGCCCTTATAAGGTCCTTCCTGATGCTGCATGTATTTCTTGCTCCATCGCCAGAGGCGGTCGAAGATGTCCTTCTTGTCAAACTGCACGGCAGCCATCATTCCATACGACATGCCTTCGGTTCTCACATCATTGTTCTTTATATCGCTGACATATCCCATGGAATCGCCCACCTCGAAATAGACCTTGTTCTTACCGTAGAACACATCATTGAACACTTCGTTCACCTTTTTGTCTATATCAGCCTGCTTATAGCCCATCTCGGCAAAGAGATTGCGATACTGGTGAGTTTCGAAAGCTCCCTTTTCCCAAGGCAACGCATCGAAGCCCAGCCAGTCAACCTCGACGTCGGCACCACTCTGCAAGGATACATGGAGAGCATGAACGCCCTGAGGAGCATGGAGCACCTGGGCACGGATATTTTTCCAGCCAGCCGACTTCGGAATCTTCACCTTAGCAATGATATTGCCCTTCTTGCCATCGGCTCTGACTACGAGCACACCGCCCTTTGAAGACTTGGCACGAATGGTGATTTCTTCCACCTTCTCATTACCGAAATCCACCTTATTATATATAAGGGCAGTATTCGATTTAGAGAAGAGAGTCTTCCAGCCGGCAAAGCAGTTGTTCTTATCCAGATAATCAATACCAATACCCTTGCCTTGCAGCGCAGAATAGCGGTCAATCTGAATACGCGAACGAGCGTTCGTCAATCCCACACCTCTTAGCGTAGGTATCACCTTCTGTATCGTTCCGTCGGATTGAAGTTCAGAGAGTCGATCCGCACCGAGCGGTTCTTGTCAAACTTAGGCGAATAATCATTATGATGATAGAAGAGATACCACTGTCCCTGATATTCTACGATGCTATGATGATTGGTCCAGCACTTCGTAGGTGATTCATCCATGATGATGCCCTTGAACGTGAAAGGTCCCATCGGATGGTCAGCCATGGCATAAGCCAGCGTTTCGGTTCCATTCTTTTCACGTACCCAAGGGAAGGTGAAATAATACTTGCCGTTACGCTCGAAGGCAAATGGTCCTTCCTTGAATCCCTCAGGCAATCCCTCTACCAGTTTGGGTTCCGAGGCAAGTTCCGTCATGTTTGGTTTCAGCTTAGCCATGTGCAATCCTGCTCCAGCCCAGTAGATATAAGCCTGTCCGTCCTTATCTATCAGCACACAAGGATCTATGCCGTGCACACCCTCTATGGGTTTCCACATCGGCATAAACGGTCCTTCAGGCTGGTCGGCAACCGCCACACCTATTCCGAATCCCTTCTCCTCCCCTTTCGGAGCAGCAGGGAAATAGAAGTAATATTTCCCCTCTTTCTCTACACAGTCAGGAGCCCACATCGTATAACTGCCGTCCTGTACCCAAGGTACTTTGTCCTGCGAAACGATGACTCCATGATCCTGCCACTCAGTAAGATTAGTGGAAGAGAAAACATGATAATCAGGCATACAAAACCAAGTCTTCAGTTTCTCGATAGGACTCGGAATATCATGAGAAAGATAAAGATATACCTTCCCGTTGAATACGCGAGCCGTAGGATCAGCAGAATACTGTCCGCTGATAATCGGGTTCTGAGCCGAAGCTCCTGTCGATAACGCCAGCATCAAGGCACACATCCATGTTTTCATACGTAAATTCCTTTAAAGAAGAAAAAAGGGAGTGCTTTTTTTCAAAACACCCCCTAATTGTCAAACAATCTATAGTTCTTTAAACTTAAAACACTATATTAACAAAACAACTTCATGATTACCAACCAGGATTCTGCTTTAGGTTAGGATTCTTATCCAACACGGTCTGTGGATAAGGGAAGAACTCATGCTTGCCCTTCTTGAAACCTACCTTGAAATTAGTCTCAGGAGTGTTGGTCGTATAGAAACGGCTGTTTGCTTCTGATCCATGCTCCCAAGTTACATTCTGGTCGTCTGCTTTTGGAGCTCTGAAAACCTTATCAAACAAATGTGGCACGACTGTACCAGCCTTAGTCAAACGCTCAATGGCCTTTGTATCATTCCATCGCATGATATCGAACCAACGACAGCCTTCAAGCCAAAGTTCATATGACTTTTCTTTCTTCAACACATCCATATCAACAGTTTCACTGATTGTCTTGGAACCAGCACGTTTCTGAATCATGTTGATATATTTCTTAGCTTCAGCCTGATCGCCTGTCTGAAGACAAGCCTCTGCATAATTGAGCAAAACCTCAGCGTAACGCATGACAAGATAATTATTCAAGCGAATATTATCACCATATTTCTTGCCATCAGTATCAGAAGCTCTCATTATTTGCTTGAACGCCAACCAGGTAGAGTTGCCGTAGAGTCCCTGAACAGGGTCATTGATGCCAATCTTGTTACTGGTTTTCTTCTGCTCGTCAGTCATATTATCGATTTCATCCTTGCCGTAAGACATATGATAAACCGCATCATCAATATGCTTTAAAGTAGCCTTCAAGCGATAAGAGTCACCATCATTTTTATAGAACTCGTCACCAAACCACTGAGGCACGCCAAGGCCACCCCAGCCATCAACGCCGCCACAATAAACCTTGTTAGGAGAAGCAACAAAGTGATCAGCACGCCAATCCCAATAGTTGGTTTCCATCCAGCTAGAACGCTGAATCATACCACCCCAATCGGTCTTACCTGCATTATACTCGAAGTTGACTTCAAATACCTTCTCCTCGTTGGCATCACCCTCGATATGGAAGTTGTCAGCATATTTCTCACCAGGAACAAGGTCATACTTGCCCGAGTCTATAACCTTTTTAAGGGCAATTTTAGCCTTATCATACTGACCGGCAAACAAATAAGCCTTTCCGGCAAGAGCATATGCAAAGCCCTTGGTTACCTTCACAGCTCCATCCTTGTCATCCTTACTTTTACGCTCATCCAAATCGTTGGCAGCATTCTCACATTCCTGCGCAATCCACTCTATCAACTGTTGGTGATTCATAGGATGCTCAGGATCCTTATCACAATTAAAAGGCTGCGCAGAAGCATCCAGAACATGAGTTACCAATGGTGGAGTACCCCAAAGATTAGCCAACAGGAAATAATCATAAGCACGAAGCACACGAGCCTCTGCAGCGCAACGTTTCTGCACAGCGGTAGTAGCATCGGCAAAGTGATCGAGTACAAGGTTACAGGTATATACAGAGAGATAGAGACCTGTGTACATAAACTTTGGCACCTCAGCCTCAGCATCATAATAGAACTGATTGAGCATGATACCAAACGTATTATCACCAGAGTTGGCACCTGCTGCCAACACATCGTCTCCACACTCATTGACTATCAGTTTCAATGGAGTATAAATACCTGGGCCACCACCATCGTGGTTACGTCCCATCACATTACACATAAAGCCTTCGTATGCAGCAACGAGGGCTGCCTCTGCATCAGCATCGGTCTTATAGAAGTTCTCGGTAGGTATTACACCCTTCTGCTCAATGTCTAGCTGATCCTCACAAGACGTAGTGAGCGTCATTGTTCCTGTGGCAGCAAGAGCCAATATTGTTGAAAATAATATTTTCTTCATTGTTTTTGAATATTAAAGGTTAGAATGTTACATTGATACCAAATACCACCTTCTTGGAAGTTGGATAAGTACCATTATCAAAACCACGAGAGGCACCACTGTTGATAGAAGCAGTCTCCGGATCAGCACCAGGATACTTGGTGATGGTGAAGAAATCATCCAGTGAGCAATATACACGAAGATTGCTGATACCTGCCACGCTAGTGATAGCCTTTGGCAATGTATAGCCCAACTGAATCTGCTTGATCTTGAAATACGAGCCACTGAACACAGCTGCATCAGAACTGAAGAACTTCCAGTCGGTAGCAACCTTTTTCATATCAGGATATTTAGCATTGGTGCGGTCTGCTCTCCAAGAATTCTTCCAGTAGGTATCAATTCCATTAATCAACGGACGGTCTGCAGAAACCATCAAGTTGTAAATCTTGTTGCCAGCAGAGCCTGTTCCAAATACGGTGAGGTCAAAGCCCTTATATTCTGCATTAAGAGTAATACCATAAGTAAACTTAGGAATACCTGAGCCCAAATCCTGCTTATCTTCATCGGTTGGAGCTGAAGTTGTTTCGCCATTCTTATTATAATAGAGAGCACTACCATCTTCGGCTACACCTGCATACTTGTAACCACGGAAATACCATACCTGATGGCCAGCCTCGAATGTAGGCTTAAGCTGGTTATTGAATCCATCAATACCTATTTCGGTCAAACGGCTTATAAGGTTAGAAACCTCCTTCACCTCATTCTTCAGAGTTGAACCATTTACGGTCACACTATACTTGAAGTCCTTGATGTTGTCTCTCCAACCCAACTCGAAATCAAGACCAGAGTTAAGTACCTTACCTGTATTAACAACACTCTTGTTTACACCAATCTCAGGAAGAGGAGTAATCTCAATCAAGAGGTCTTTGGTAGTCTTGCGATACCAGTCAACACCCAAGGTAAGACGGTCGTTAAGGAAACGAGCATCAAGTCCAAGGTCAATCTGCTCTGAAGTTTCCCACTTCAAGTCTGGGTTAGCAAGTCCAGAAGGCTTAGAACCAAAAGTCAGCTTACCATCTCCAATAGAAGGATTATACTGATAGAAACTCTGATTAAGAGCTAAGGTAGAAGCATAACGATAATTGTTCAAGATATTGACGTTACCATTCTGACCCCAAGAACCACGAAGTTTCAAGAAAGAAATGGCATCACGACTTATATTGTCCTTGAAGAACTTCTCATTGCTGATAGCCCATCCTGCTGAAACTGATGGGAAGTTACCCCAACGTGCCTTCTTTGAAAGTTTTGATGTATCGAAAGCATCACGACGGAAGTTAACCTGCATGAAGTAACGGTTGTCATAGCTGTAAGATACACGACCAAAGTAAGATAACTCTGTAGCATCTGAAGGAGCGTTACCTACATTCTTGGTTGCATTAGCCAACAAGTAGTCGATGTAATGGAAGTTTGGCTCATAAGATGTGAGTATGTTACCTCCTGTAGAACTGATGGAACTATTGTCCCAATGATTCTTGGTAAACGACATACCTGCCATGGCACCAATAGTGTGCTTGCCGATTGTTGTCAAATAGTTGGCAAAGTTCTCCCACTGATAGTACAAGCCATTATTGGTATTCGCTTCAATGGTATAGTTTTCACTATGTGCCATAGATGATAACCAATATGGAGTCTCGTAGTTATGATAGTTACTCTGAGTGATACGATAACCTAAGCGAGAAGTAAATGTAAAGCCCTTGAATGGCTTGATATTGGCAGCAACGGTACCACGTACATTGATACCAGAAGTCCATGTGTCATGACGGTCGCGCTGATAGAGAGGGTTACCAGTAGCATCATCTACATATTTAGAAGTACCATAGTAGTCATTGTTATGGCTTGGATCTCTTGGAACTGGGCCACCGGCTTCTACCTGTGCCTTCATGCCAGGAGCCAAATCCTCCACATTACTGATATAAGCTGGAGTCAAAGGATCGATAGAAACCACAGAGTTCAGCAATGAACCATAACCCTTGGTCACGCCTTTGGTCTTCCACTTTTCAAAAGATGTATTGGTAGTAATGTTCAACCACTTGTAGATATCATAGTCGGCATTGATCTGACCAGTGAAACGCTTATAAGTATCCTTGCTACCTTTAACGATACCATCATTGTTCAGGATATTCAAGCTGGCGAGGAAACGGCCCTTGCCATTGCTTGCCTGCACGGTGAGGCTATGCTGATGAGCCAGACTGTTCTCAAATACCTCGTCATACCAGTTGGTGTTCTGACCATTATAGTTGTTCTTCTTCAGAAGATCATCGGTCAAGTCGCCCAAATACTTGTGATACTCAATATACTCAGGAGCATCAAAGATTTCAGCCCTCTTTCCCAACGACTGGATGGTGAACTTGCTGCTATAGGAAATCTGAGCCTTACCGCCATTGGCAGCACCCGTCTTGGTTGTGATGATAACGACACCATTACCCGCCTGCGCACCATAGATGGCAGCAGAAGCGGCATCCTTCAATACCTCCATGCTCTCGATCATAGATGGATCCAGGTACTGGATGTTATCCACCTTCAGACCATCGACAATGAGCAACGGACCGATATTACCACTATTGGAAGAATAACCACGGATACGGATATCGGCAGCCTCACCCGGACCACCCGAGTTGATAATCTGCACACCGGCAGCCTTACCCTGGAGGGCAGCACCGGCATCGGTAGCTGACAAACCCTTGATGTCATCGCTCTTGATAGATGCAACTGCACCAGTCAGGTCGCTCTTCTTCTGAACGCCATAACCGATGACAACGACATCATTAAGAACTTTTGAATCATCCTTCAAGGTAATGGAAAGGGTTTTACCAGCCTCAGCTTTCACGGTCTTAGGCTCCATACCCACATAGGTAATTGTCAATGTTGCATCAGGTGCAGCATCAATGCTAAACTTACCGTCCAAGTCGGTAACAACACCCAGCTTGCTACCATCTACTTTAACAGTAGCACCAATCACAGGTTCTCCACTTGGATCAGTCACTATACCTTTTACTATGCTCTGAGCCGAAACTCCCAAAGGAAGCAAACAGAGCAGGAATAGCAATACAAACGGCTTTTCAATCATTTTAAAATTCATCGTCTTAAAAATAGATTAATAGTTATACTTACTTGTCAGTTGCTAAATATTACATTATTATATTCTACATCCTAAATTCTCAAAAAAATCATTAAGGATGCTGAAACACGTCGCAAAAATAGATAAAAACATTAAAACGCATTTTACCTCAAGTAACAAATACTTTATCACAACATAACATCTACCCAAAAAGAGACAAAATGAAACATATTCTGAGACCTGAGAAAAAAGAATCACCTTATTATATAACAAAGGGAAAAGTTATTGATATATGAGACAAAGCACGTATGGAAATCTTTTCATAACTTTGCAAACAGAACAGAAGATGAAAATCAATCTAATAATTTAATTAAATATAAACTATGAAGAGATTATCAATCTTAGCATCGATGCTCGCGATGGCATGCCTACCTATGATGGCACAGAAAACGGGCAGTAAGGTTCAGGAAAAGCCTGATCCAAATTTTCAGATTTATCTCTGCTTCGGACAGTCGAACATGGAAGGAAATGCGGCTATCGAAGACATCGACCGAACGGGCGTGAACCCGAGATTCCAGGCTATGTATGCCGTGGATGATGAAAAGGCGGGATGGAAGAAGGGACAATGGCACACCGCCGTGCCGCCACAGGCAAGACCCTCTACAGGACTGACTCCTGTTGACTATTTCGGAAGAAAGATGGTGGATAACCTGCCAGACAGCATCAAGGTGGGAACCATCACCGTGGCCGTGGGCGGAGCCAGCATCGACCTCTTCGATAAGCGTACCTATAAGGCTTATCTCAAGAAACAACCCGACTGGATGAAGAACTTTGCATCCCAGTATAACGGAAATCCATACGCCCGACTGATAGAACTGGCAAAAATAGCCAAGAAGCAGGGTATTATCAAGGGCATCCTCCTGCATCAGGGCGAAACCAACAACGGCGATGCCAACTGGCCTAACCGTGTAAAGACTGTTTATAACGACATCTTGAAGGATTTGAATCTGAAGGCAGAAGACGTACCTCTGCTCGTAGGCGAAACCGTACAGAAGGATATGGGCGGAAAATGCTGGGCACATATCGCCATCGTTGATGATATTGCCAAGACCATTCCTACAGCCCACGTCATTTCTTCAAAGGGCTGTCCACAGCGTGGCGACGGTCTCCACTTCATCGCAGAAAGCTACCGCACCATGGGCAAGCGCTATGCAAACATGATGCTCGCCCTGCAGGGAATCATTCCAGACAGCAACTATCCGCATGTAGATAAGGACCGCAGAGCTTATGTAAAGCTCCATGCTCCTGAGGCAAAGAAAGTAATCTTCGACATCTGCGGCAAGCAATATGAGATGAAAAAGGATTTGGATGGCGACTGGTACGGCGTGAGCGATCCGCTGGTAGTAGGATTCCACTACTATTTTCTGAATGTAGATGGCGTGCAGGTAGTTGACCCTGCCAGCGAAACCTACTTCGGCTGCTGCCGTGAAGCAGGCGGTCTGGAAGTTCCAGAAGGAGCAGAAGGCAACTACTACCGTCCTCAGCAGGGCGTAGCCCACGGTCAGGTTCGCTCAGTATCTTACTATGCAGCCTCTCAGAAACAGTTCCGCCGCGCCATGGTTTACACCCCTGCCGAATATGAAACCAACACCACCAAGCGCTATCCTGTGCTCTATCTGCAGCATGGCATGGGCGAAGACGAAACGGGCTGGAGCAAGCAGGGAATGATGCAGCACATCATGGACAACCTGATAGCAGAAGGCAAGGCTGAGCCTATGATTGTGGTCATGGAGAGTGGCGATGTAAAGAAGCCTTTCGTTGCCCGTCCAGGCAAGAATGTAGATGAAGAGCGCAGCCACTATGGAGCTTCTTTCTATGATGTGATTATCAAGGATCTGATTCCGATGGTTGACAAGACATTCCGCACTTATACCGACCGCGAGCATCGTGCGATGGCTGGCTTGTCATGGGGCGGTTGCCAGACATTCAACACGGTATTGCCTCACATGGACAAGTTTTCTGCCCTTGGAACCTTTAGCGGTGCACTCTTTGGCGTGGATGTAAAGACCTGTTTCAATGGAGTTTTTGCCGATGCAGAGAAATACAACAAGAACATTCATTATATGTTTATGGGCTGCGGTTCGGAAGAGAACTTCGGTACCGAGAAGATGGCAAAGCAGTTGAAGGAACTGGGCATCAAGCTCGATGTTTATGTATCACCAGGCACTCATCATGAGTGGCTCACCTGGCGCCGTTGCTTCAAGGAATTTGTTCCTCACCTCTTTAAATGGTAAAAGGGTAAAAAGGTAAAAAAGTAAAAAGGTAAAAAGAGCACCCTAGCTTAACATTCCGCTAGGCTCTTTTTACCTTTTTACTTTTTTACCTTTTTACATTCAACATTCTCTTTATGCCCCCGGCTCGCCCAGATATTCGAAGATGGTGGATACCTGGCGGGGAGGGAAATACTGGCTACGATTCTGGTAGCCTAGGCGCTGCAGCTCGTTCCAGAGGGGCACGCAACGCTTGATCCATTCCATGATATGACGGCGCGCTGTCGCCCCGTCGGTTGTGTCGGGAAAGTAGAGCAGACCGAGTTCGGTCTTGCTGTACATACGTTGGGGATAATTCATAAGCTTTATATTTTTTACAATCCTTCTACACCATGATCCTTAAAGAAACCTACCATGGCTGTGGTCATATAGCCACCCGTGTTCATCTTCTTGTTCGAACGCCTGCAGTTGGCTATGTAATAATCCTTTCGCAGGAAGAAGTCTTCCAGGTCGCCAATCATATCTAACCTGAGATAGCCGCTCAACTGCTCAGCCTTCTTCTCGCTCACATCATAATTGCATTGCAGCCGGAGTTTCAGTTTGCTCCGCTGCCCTCTCAGTTCGCTGCTCACTTCTCCACCCTCTGCAGTTTCGCCTGAAGTGCGACGGTCGTGCAGGGTAAAGGTGATGTGCTCGGGCAGGTGATGCTTCACTTTTTCACCCTCCTCCAGAAAGAAAGGCTTATAGGTAAGATACTGGTCGATGATGCGGTTACGGTAAAGGCGCTTGAGGTCTTTGCAGGCGAAAGTCAGACATCTGCTGTCCAGTTCCGACCAGGTCTTGTAATAATCTTCCCTACCATGCATCAGTTGCTGGATATGCGTCGTTTTGCTGATGGTGAATCCCTTTGCCGCCCAGCAGTTCATGATGAGATACAACTTGATGCTCGATGCGCCACGGCATTGGTTGATGGCATTGAGGTCGATACGGCTGACTCCCTTGTCGCAATTGTAGAAAAACCGTATTACGTTGTTGTCGAAGCGGAATTTTACCATCCAGTTCTTGTGCCGGTTCTGGTATATCTCACTCTTAAACAGGCATGAAAACTTCCTGTAGTATGTCTGGTCGCCCTGCTTGAACGGCAGCAGGATGGGTTTGGATTCTATACGCTGGATGGCATCGCGCAATTGCGGATAATGTCCAGCTCCAAATTTAAACTCAGACAGTTTCATGACGACATCCGTGTGGCCTGCTGCTCTCTGCTCTGAGGTGAAGCCATTAAAAGTCTGTGAAGTTGTGTGGTAAGGGACTACATAGTCCAGAATAACTTTCTGGGCATGCTTGATAATCTGTAGAACGATTTTGAGTTCTGCCACCGAATAGTTCTGGTAAGACAATCCCTGTACGCCAAGGATGGTCATCAGTTGTTTCTCTTGTTGATTTGTCTGAGGGAAGGACTGCTGCCCGCCCGGAGGCTGTTGATTAAATTGTTCCATTTCCGTTTTCTGTTAAAATCGTTAGAGGCCTACCGATTGGGGCAAGTCTTGGTTATAGTTTATTGAAAACCGGCATGGAATTGGAGTAAGGTTAACAAATAAGATAAAACGATCTATCCGCATGGGTAGATTTTCTGCCGTCCATTCTTACTTACAAACGCACCTTACTACGCATCCATGCCGATAAATCATCATCAAATTTATCAGGCATAGAATGCCCTGTAAGGATTACCGTTTGTTCACTCACCTTTCGGGGCAGAAAATCCTACTCAATGAGCTATGTTCTAATCCTTAACTGAAAGCATATCCCGGTGTCCTTCATCGGGAGGAGAAACACATTCTCCGCGCTTTCATGTTGCAAAAGTAATATTAATTTCAGACTTATGCAAATTTTTTGAAGAGAAAAATGCATTTTAAAAGCTGATTTGTTGAAAAAAAAAAGTTCTTTCCTCCCGTATTACGTATAGTGTAATTGATGTAAATGTATATATATAATATACTTGGTATAGTGTAGGGAAGAAAATTTTGTATTTAACTGCTTGATATTCAACGCCTTACATTTTTAAGATTCGCTCTAGTAGTCATTCGGGCATATTCTGAAGAAACATGATTCGCTCTGATGGTAACTATTATTCGCTCTGATGGTAACAGTCAAAAGCTAATTCTCTCTGGTAGTCATTGCCCACCCAAATGAGGTGAAAAAATGATGTACTTACGTTTACCAACTGAAGCGGTTGCGTCGGGTTAAGGATATGGCTGAACTGGGTTACGCAGACGACTGGACAAGGTTAAGGATTCGACTGCATCGGGTTAAGGATTCGACAACGTAGGCTAACGGAGTCGTATCCGTCGATTTATCGAGACGTCTTGACTCGCTGACAGAACCATCCGGAGTAGCTGACTGAACCATATCAGTATTCTGCTGTATACGCTTGCGTGCAAAAGTATACATAATTGAGCCAAATAGAGCACAACTGGTATTTATCGTACCAAAGTGGACAACTAGGACTCCGCCGATGTTGTATCTTTGTATCAGCATTCGGGAAGAGACCGGTGCACAACATGATTATTCACAATTTTAAAATTTTATGTATTATGGCAATTAATTACAGTTTAGTAAAGCTTGCGTCAAAATTTGGTGACAAAGCAGGAGTTCCTAAGTTCTACGCACGTGCTCAGATGAACGAGTCTATTTCGCTCAAGAAGTTTGCGAAGTTGATCTCTATGCAGACCACAGTATCCTATGCGGATGTAACAGCCGTTCTGGTCAGTATGCAGGAGAACATGATTATCGAGTTGCAGCGAGGCAACCAGATTGATTTCGGCGAGTTGGGCAAGTTCCGCCTCCAGCTTACCAGTGAGGGTGCGGCAACCGCAGCTGAATTTAAGAGCGACATCAACATCAAGGGTGTGAACATCCAGTTTATCCCGGGCAGCGATCTTGCCAACATCTTCGTAGGTATGGAGTTTGAGCAGGTTGCATCACGTGCCGTACAGAAGGCTGCCCTCAAGGCTGAGAAGGAGGGTGCCAAGACTCTCGACATCGAGGAGGCTAAGAAAAAGCCTGCCAAGGACAATGCTTCTTCAGGCGGCGATACCACGGGTGGCAACACCTCAGGCGAGCAGACCGGCGGAACAGGCAGCACTGGCAATGGTGACACTGGAGACGGATTAGAATAATTAACCTTTTAAAACAGAATAGATTATGACAGAAAAGAACAAGCAGAAATGGAATGAGATTCTCAAGTTTGCAGTAACCGTACTGACAGCTCTCCTCGGGGCGTTGGGCGTTTCGGCAGGTGGACTTTAGAGTGATTTCAAGAGCAGAATCCCTCCGAATTTATTTAACAAGTTAGGGCGCATCCAATCCGGATGCGCCCTTTTTCTTTGTCGTCATATTTCTTTCAGTCAACACTCAACATTCAACATTCAACACTCACCATTCTCTAACTTCTTCAGCAACTTTTCCCAGAAATCTCTTGCAGATATGAAAATAAAACCGTAACTTTGCGGCATGGATTTTTAATACAGATGATTATGAAACAGGTAGAAGAAAGATACATCAGCTTGCTGACCGACTTCGGTTTCAAGCGAATTTTCGGAACAGCAATGAACAAGGATTTGCTCATTTGCTTCCTCAACAGCTTGTTTAATGGCAAACAGGTTGTGAAGGACGTGTCGTATCTGAATCCAGAGCACGTGGGAGATGTATATACCGACCGCAGAGCCATCTTTGATGTATATTGCGAGGGCGAAAACGGCGAGAAGTTCATCGTTGAAATGCAGAATGCCTACCAGACGTATTTCAAGGATCGCGCCCTTTTCTACTCCACCTTCCCTATCCGAGAACAGGCGCCCAAGGGGAATGAGTGGGATTTCAAGCTCAATCATATCTATACCGTTGCCCTGCTCAACTTCAGCATGAACGAGGACGCATTCGACAAGGAGAAAATCCGCCATCATGTGCAGTTGTGCGACACTGCTACCCACAAAGTATTTTACGACAAGCTCGAATATATCTATGTAGAGATTTCCAAGTTCAACAAATCCCTGGAACAACTGGATACGCTCTACGAGAAGTGGCTCTATGCACTGAAGAACCTCTATAAACTTACCCAGCGTCCTAAAGAGCTGTGCGACAAGGTCTTCGACCGCCTCTTCGAGGAAGCCGAGATAGCCAAGTTTACTCCGCAGGAAATGAGGGAGTATGAGACCAGCAAGATGGCATATCGCGACATCAAGAATTCCGTAGACACTGCTAAGCGTGAAGGCAAACAAGAAGGTCTTGCGGAGGGTATAGAAATAGGCAGGGAAAAGGTGAGGCCAACACAGAAACAGCACAACGATTGCTGGCAATGGGACTTTCTGCCGAACAGGTTTCCAAAGCTACCCAGCTACCTTTGGAAATCATTAAGAATCTGAGCAATACATAAAAAATATAATAGCGGAGATATTGATGACAAATATCACCATAATAAATCCCAGAACCGCTTGGAATAGCGATCCTGGGATTTTTTATACCATTTGTTTAATATTTATATTACCTGTTGGCGGAATTAAAAAAACGCCTGAAAATTAGTATATTTTTATGGAGAAAAAGTTGTGCATCTCGTTGATTTTTAGTAACTTTGTAGTGTCCAATTATAAAGTTATATATTTCACGCTATGCACAACTTGTATGCAAATTTCGTAAAAATTCTTGAGATATGCAAGGATTTCTCCAAAAATTTAGTTAATGAGCTAGGAAATATTCCTCGCCCTGGAGTCGTACCACGTTTTTCAGACCTCGAAGTTGTTGCTTTGAGCCTTAGCATCGACAGTGAAAACAACTTGTTCGATAGGCTGAAGGAGTATAAGGCAGATATGCCAAATCTGATTTCTCGACGCCAGTTCAATGACAGGCGAAAGTTCACTGCGGAACTATGTGAGAAGATTCGTAAGCGCATAGCGTCAAAGATGGATGGTGCAGAAGAATATTTCTGCATAGATTCCAAACCAATAGAGGTGTGTCGCTTGTCCAGAGGCTTGCGTTGCAAGATGAAAGGAACAGACGTAACAAACTCTCCTGCATTTGGCTATTGCGCTACTCAGAAGATATACTACTTTGGGTATAAGCTCCACGCTGTCTGTGGGTTAAGTGGAGTTATACACTCGTATGACCTGAGTCCAGCTAATGTTCATGACATTCATTTTCTTAAAGATGTAAAGTTTCAATTCTATGACTGTTGCATCCTTGGCGATCGTGCTTACCTCAGTGCGGAACTACAGCAAGACTTGTTTTCTTCTGTAGGCATCAAGTTGGAAGTTCCATATCGCTTGAACATGAAGAATTGGCGACCAACATTTAAGCCTTATGCTAAGGCGAGGAAGAGAATCGAGACAAATTTCTCTCAACTTTGTGATCACTTCATGCTCTTCCGAAACTATGCTAAGCAAACACCAGGACTGTTTACCCGAATCATCGGGAAAATTAGCGCATTTACAGTCTTGCAATATATTAATTATGTAAACAACAGACCGATTGGCAGGGTTAAGTATGCGCTAAATTAGGCATGGATTTTTAATACAGATGATTATGAAGCAGGTAGAAGAAAGATACATCAGCTTGCTGACCGACTTCGGTTTCAAGCGAATTTTTTGGAACAGCAATGAACAAGGATTTGCTCATTTGCTTCCTCAACAGCTTGTTTAATGGCAGACAGGTTGTGAAGGACGTGAAGTATCTGAATCCAGAGCACGTAGGAGATGTCTATACTGACCGCAGAGCCATCTTTGATGTATATTGCGAGGGCGAAAACGGTGAGAAGTTCATTGTAGAAATGCAGAATGCGTACCAGACGTATTTCAAGGATCGCGCCCTCTTCTACTCCACCTTCCCTATCCGAGAACAGGCGCCCAAGGGGAATGAGTGGGATTTCAAGCTCAATCATATCTATACCGTTGCCCTGCTCAACTTCAGCATGAACGAGGATGCATTCGACAAGGAGAAAATCCGCCATCATGTGCAGTTGTGCGACACTGCTACCCACAAAGTATTTTACGACAAACTCGAATATATTTATGTAGAGATTTCCAAGTTCAACAAATCCCTGGAACAACTGGATACGCTCTACGAGAAGTGGCTCTATGCACTGAAGAACCTCTATAAACTTACCCAGCGCCCTAAAGAGCTGTGCGACAAGGTCTTCGACCGCCTCTTCGAGGAAGCCGAAATAGCCAAGTTTACTCCGCAGGAAATGAGGGAGTATGAGACCAGCAAGATGGCATATCGCGACATCAAGAATTCCGTAGACACTGCTAAGCGTGAAGGCAAACAAGAAGGTCTTGCGGAGGGTATAGAAATAGGCAGGGAAAAGGGCATGAAGGAAGGTATGGAAAAAGGTATGGCGAAAGGCATGGAGAAAGGTATGGAGAAAGGTAGAGCAGAAGGCAAGCATGAGGCCAACACAGAAACAGCACAACGATTGCTGGCAATGGGACTTTCTGCCGAACAGGTTTCCAAAGCTACCCAGCTACCTTTGGAAATCATTAAGAATCTGAGCAATACATAAAAAATATAATAGCGGAGATATTGATGACAAATATCACCATAATAAATCCCAGAACTGCTTGGAAGAGCGATTCTGGGATTTTTTATACCATTTGTTTAATATTTATATTATATAGATTCTACATCATCGTACACATTATTATATATAGTACGATGCGAGCATTGTAAAACGTCTCATCTATTACTTGATAACCATCTTTTTACCATTCTTGATGACAACGCCCTTATAGTTCTTACCTACCTGCTGACCAGCGAGGTTGAAGCACTTGCCATCCTGAGCAACCTTCAGATTCTCTACCTTAGAAATGCCGGTAGTTGTATCAACCAACCAGGCACCGAGCACAGAAACCTTTGCTGGATTATTTTCTGGGTCGATATACTGGATACCCACTTTCTTGATGGCTACACCTTCCTTGGTGGTGAAAGTTATCTCATCGCTGCCTCCGAATGAAGGCCACTCAGATGTATTATCCTCGTAATCTACACACATCTGAACATTTGGGGTTGGCTCAGCTAGTTTCACCTTGACTGTAACATTACTCTTGCCAGCCAAACCATTGATAGCAAGCTGCTGGTACTGTTTATCGAAAGAAACTATACCCTTATAAACAACTGTGTTATCAGTACCACCCCAACTGGTGAAGGAGGCATTAATTTTCTTTTCAGTACCGTCAGCGGCAACCAAAATCATCTTCTTAACCTTCAGGTTCACTTCCTCAGCATCGGTATGCTGTACGCTTACGCCCACGATGTAAGGATGCTCCTGCTCGAAAAGAAGTTCAAACTTCTTGGTTGCTCCATCACCCACAGCTCTTCCGTAGGCAGGAGTTGCATCGCCTTCTGCATCAGCAGAAGTCTTCCAAGTATAGTTCACCTGGAAGTTGGCAGGAAGCGGTTCTTCGAACTCGAGGATATACTTAGGATAATCTGCAGAGTTGACATTGCAGGCAAACTCTGCTGCACCATACTGCTTGTTAATAGTGAAGTCATAAACATCAGCATCGCCGGCAAAACCTGCATTCCAATCACCACCCAAAACAAGAGGAGTCTCTGTCTGAGCATTCACACTTACAGCCATGAAAGCTGCTACAATCAAAGTAAATAACTTTTTCATAAGCTTTACAATTTGTTATTAAGTTAATAAATCCAGTTATAAAATTGAGAAGTTTCTCATTTCCGCTTGCAAAAGTAACAGAAAAGGCTGAAAAAGACTTTGCGTGGTATAACAAATACTTTGTGAGAAGTACCAAATAGGTTTGATAGCCAACATTATAACGAAAATGATACACCATCAAACCTATTTGAAGAGGAAATCAGGAAAAGTCAAATAAACAAATATTCCAGATTCCCCAAATGTTTTTACCCAAAATATTCCAGATTCCCCAAATGTTTTTACCCAAAATATTCCAGATTCCCCAAATGTTTTTGCCCAAAATGTTCCAGATTCCCCAAATGTTTTTGCCCAAAATGTTCCAGATTCCCCAAATGTTTAGTCAAAACAGAGGAAAAATATACAGATGAGCCTAATACATCACGTCCTTCTCTGGGAAGCCAAATTAAAGATTTTGGCACGAAAACGCACTTTTTCTCGAAAAAAAAGTGAGAAAAAGTGCGTTTTCGTGCCATTTTAAGGAAAGTATAGTAAACAGCGAAGTCACACTAGACAATCTCTTTCAAGAATGACACATAGGAGAAAGAGAATATTTTCATCATAAAAAAAATGCAAAAAGGTTGACCGTGTCATCACAACACAGCCAACCTTAACGACTAACATCTTTTTTCGGTTAATCATTATATGATAAAACCTAAAAACTAATGTTCTATTTCAATGTTCATATTTCATGTTGCTAACCCAAGCATTAATCTATAGGATGCCCAGTTGGTCCGAAAAAATTCTTATGATATACGAATTTAAAAGTCCTAACTATTTCAGGGTATCCTGTTGACTCATTTATTATACATACCTTAAAATCAAACTCCTCAGTTTTTCCATTTTGGCTTATATAAGCGATGCGAGTTTCAGGCATGACTTGGATTTGCACACCCTCGGCTCCATACATTGGTAGCCATTGGTAATGATAACCTTCAGGTAGGACGTTCAAACAGACTCCAACAACATCAGACTTCATCGGAAAATCATTCGAATCCAACAACAGGTAATTACCAGGATACGCACTGGTATTATACGTTCCTTCAATATTAAAGAAGCCATTAACAGATTCACTTCGCATATTGTTTGCAGCCATAGCAACACAAGATACAACGACAGCCACTAATGTCAATAAAAACTTTTTCATACTTATTTTCTTTAATACTCATATTAACAGTTATTCTGCTAAGTTCTCCCAATACTTAGGAGCACCAAGACCTACAGCGAAACCTGCATAGGTATGCTTGCGAAGATAGTTGAGATCCCAGAGACCAGTAGGCTCACCCTTGCGCCAGCCTGAATCCTTAGGAGAATCTGTAGCACACCACTGAGTGATGCCATACTGCTGAGCAGCAGGGATAATCTCGAAGTACTTCTGGAGAACGAAGGTGTAGAGGTCACGCATTTCCTTGTGTTGTTCCTCGGTCATCTGATCATAAGTTACAGAATTGCCAGCGGCATCGACATAACCCATATCAAGTTCAGAAATCTTGCAAAGCTTGCCACTTTCCTTCATCAACTCCAACATCTTGACGATATGTTTTTTCACACTTTCCTGTTTGACAGGATCAGCATAGCAAGAGATATGCATCTGAGATGCGATACCATCAATCTTGGTCACGCCATCAGCCTCCCAATCCTTGATCCACTGAATCAAACTCCTCAACTTGCCATTGTCGTCCCAATCGCTCTCCAAGTTATAATCATTGATGAAGAGTTTCAGTTTCTCAGGGTCACCATTATGGGCGGCAAAACTCTTGCGAGCATCAGCCACGGCTGTGCGAACATAGTCGATGTCGCCGAGATAATCCTGCCAGTAGAAATTGTTCTTTGCATCGTCAGCTGAAACGTTGCCTCGTTTAGCAGACTGCAAGTCAAACTTGCCATCACCATCTTTATCGGCACCAGAAAGGGCCTCGTTCACAACATCCCAAGATGTAACATAACCATCAGTAGCCTCCATCATACCATCAATCCAAGTTCCCATGGCAGTGGTAAGAACATTTTTCTTCTCTTTATCGGTGAGAGGAATGGAGTTGAGATTCTTGACCTGATAAACCTTAACAGAATGTACATCCAAAGTAGCATCTGCTGTCTGTGGTTTCAAGATAATATCATAATTACCTCCAGCAATATTAGGCATCGGAAGTTTTACGGTATGACGACCAGCAGAAACAGGTACTTTTACAGTAATTTGCTGGTTACTATTTGCATCCCAACCATTCTGCATAGTCAATTCTACTCCACTAGCATCCTTTGAAGCAGACAAGTCAAGATAAACCACATAATTACCCTCCTCAGAAAGCGTATTGTTGCTACTTGGCATAACAAAGAACTGAGACCAATCTCCTGTTGGAACAAAATGGATAGCCCCATTCACAACAGGTGGTTCGCAACCCATAGCATAGAATGGGAAAGGTCCATCAGTATAGGTTTGCTCATGAACTAGTTGTTCTACCTCGACAGCTGCGGCTGCAGAAGCCACCTTGATGGTACAGCCAGTCGGATTCCAACCACGAGCCGACTCTTTTGCAAAGTCTCCATTTTCAATAAGATTCCCATCAGAACCAGCTTTCGTCAACTTAAAGTCATCGCAAGAAATGGTTCCTCCTACGTTACCGAACACAAACTGGAGCTTATCAATAGGGAAATTGGCAGTAAACTCCCAAGTCAAAGTAGAATAATCGTTAGTGATGTCATAATCAGCCAAATACTGAACATCATTACTACCACCCCATTCGTTTTTATTATCACTTGCTTCCCAAATAGGCCAAGCAGCAAAAGTTCCACCATCCGAAGCCTTTACCTTAACGGTCATCACGTAACTTTGTCCCTTAACCAATGCCTTAGGCAACACATAACTAATCTGTTTATCCCATTTATTGGCACCAGCTTCGCCACAAGCAATCTCCAAGTACTTGTTTCCACCATTTGGATCAGGTGGCAACTCCTTATCCTTGATAAGATTTTTGAGGTACTTATTGGCTGCCTGAGCATGCCAAGCCAGCGTATGACCATAAATCGTCATATCTGCATCTTTCGCATTCTTGACGAACTCCTTGACTAACGAAAAATCCATACTGCCATCATCTTTCACACAAGAAGCCATTTTCATGGCATTACCAGCAGTCATTTCATTGAAATTGCTACCAGCAAGACAATATACAAGTGCCTGCTTGTTGAATTCGGCTGCTTCAAGCGCAATGCCCAACTTAAAGTTGGGATTGCACTTGCCGGCAGCTTTCATATCTTCCACGTATTTCTTCAAAGGCTCGTAGTTATTCAGATACTGATATTCCTTCAAACTCTTGGTCATATCAGTTCTGTACTCCGAGAAGTTGTCATCAGCACAAGAAGACAAAGCCAAGAGAGCCATCAAGCCTAAACCTAAATTAATATTTTTCAATTTCATAATAATCAAATTATTAGAATGACACTTATCTATCAAGAATATTACTTCCTGATATACTGAGGACTGAATTGAACAATACCATTGGTGTTACCACGAGTCTGGGCAACAAACTGATCGGATGTTTCCAAAACAATGCCTGAACCGAAATCAACCTTGTAATTGAGAGTCAGGATGTCACGATCCTTGTTACCCCAAGCCAACTTAGCTCCCTTTTCTACAAACGTTCCTGAACCGGAAGCAGTCATGCCCTCTGTATCAGAAGTAACGGTACAATTACCATTATCATCGAACGTAAGTTTCAAGTTGCAAGTGACCTTTGAGCCGTCAGCTTTACTTACAGAGGCTACGAAATTACATTCCTTCAAACTCTTGGTTGTAATTTGACTCACTTCATCCTTTTCAATAGTTGCACCTTCACGCTTTACCTCATGAGTTTGTCCATTCTCTGTAATCTTGTCAGTTCCTCTACGGAAATAATAGCCATCCCATGGATTCATAAACTTAACGCAATAAAGGATATAATCCTTAGGGGCAATAAACCAAGCTGAAGCATCAGTACGAACAGGAGTTGTACCTGCAACGGCAGGAGAACCCGAAAGAATAGAATCGGCTCCCACCATTTCCTTGATGCGAACTGGGATTACATATGTATTCTTTGCACAATCAGGGTCAGCAAAAAAAGCATCCTCCAACTTAACCTGAAGACGTCCCTGCATTTTCCCATTATACGCAACCGTCTTGGTAGGAATTGTATAATAATTGCTAGGCATTGGCTTTACAGGAGTGACTCCATCCTCAAAATACAGATTGTCACACAATGAATTATCAACATCTACATTCAATGTGATGTTTCTTCCATTATATGCTCCACCCATTGTAGATACGATATACAATACATGATTGTTATCATCCGTATTATCGCGATTCTCATCATTGCCTAAAACTACAGAACGTTCGATATACTGATAAGGATAATATACAGTAGTACCGCCCTCATAATCAGGAAATTCTTGGTTGCCATTCTCACAAGAGTTAAAGCCAAAAGCCAAGATTCCCAATGCAGCCATGGACAAATATTTGCTTATCTTCATTGTTTTCATCATTTTAAATATTAGTCGTTATTTTTTACTTCCCAGCCCTTATTCTGCTGCAAGTTGCTCCACTTCAACATTTCGCTCTGTGGTATAGGACCGTAATACATGTAATCTTTATAGCTGCGATCCTCAACCTTCATGACTTTGTATAATGGGGCACCAGCCTCTAAAGTGATTTCTATACCACGCACAGCCTCATTTAGAGGAGCTTTCCAACGGCGAAGGTCGCTAAAGCGCTTATTTTCAAAACAAAGTTCCAAACGACGCTCGTTGCGAATCAACTCACGCATTTTAATTTTGTCACCAGCGCACTCATCCAAGTATGGATCCTCGCCAAACTCGCCAATTCCGGCACGCTCACGGATTGCCTTGATTACATCGTAAGCTGAGTAGTTGTGAGATCCCCTACCCTTTGGTCCCCAAGCCTCGTTGGCAGCCTCAGCGTAATCGAGGAATATCTCAGTATAGCGAATATACACAGGATAATGATACTGAGGATTCTTTGCATTAGGGTCAGGATTACAATCCTCACGCAACAGCTTTTTCATGTAATAGCCTGTACGAGTAGAATTGGAAATCTTATTCAAACCATCATTGTTATTAGCCGTCGTAATGTCTGTATGAATGGTCTTTCCCTTATAAGTACTACCATCATGAATGATATAAAGGTCAAGACGAGGATCTCGATTGCTGTAAGGATTCAACTTATCATACTCAGAACGATCATCGGTGATAGGATAACCATTTACAGCAGGGAATGCATCGACCAGATTCTGAGTTGGGTTGATTCTACCCTTACCATAAAGAGACGGAGGGAAATTATCAGACTCTTGGTTCAGACCAAGATCCCAGTCATCAGCACCATTGGTACGACTGCCACGCCAAAGAATTTCAGCAGGACAAGCACCTGAGCCAAGCGCATCGATTTCCCTGGTTTGCATAAACCAATTATTACCTGTAACAGACAATCCATTCACACCATTGATACGGTCAAGAACGGTAGCTGCATCGTCAGCAGCCTTAGCATAATCCACGTTTGTACCTTCAGAGAAAGCAGGACTAGCTGCAAGCAAAGATACCTGTGAGCGAATAGCCTCAGCGATACGACCGCTGATACGACCACGCATAATGGAACCAAACACACGGTTGTAGTCTCCTGCGGTCTTTACTCCGATTTCCTTATACTTGGCAGGAACATCGTTATCATTAGTCAAATCATTGTAATCAAGAGGGAGAAGCTTGGCAGCCTCGTCCAAATCGCTATAGATTTGATCCAAGCACTCTTGGAATGTATTACGTGGCTTGTTGAAATCATCAGTAGAAGTCTCTGGTTCTGTCAAATTAGGAACGCCAAGCAGTTTGCCATCGGCTGTCCATCCACCATGATTCATCAAAAGATAATACAAGTTGAGAGCTCTCAAAGCATAAGCTTCACCTTTACGGCTATCACAATACATCTTACGGGCATTCTCGTCCTTTGCCCAGTTTACCTTATCTACCTCCTGAAGGAAGATATTGAGATATTGGATACTAGCACGACCATTTGTCCATTTAGACATAGGATCGCTATTAGCAGTCCAAGAACCTGTAGCCATCTTGAGAAAGCTATTTGTCAAGTCATTGCTTACAGCGTCATCTGTAGCAATATCAGTAACACTCTTGGTATTGTAAGGAAGCATCGCATAACCATATCCCAATAGTCCCTGAGCGTATGTTGGCTCATTGTAAATCTCATCCAAGCCACGGTTGTTTTCCTCTGCAGGCTCGAAGAGATCTGAGCAAGAAACCAAGGTAAGCGACATTGCTGCTAATATAAATATATTTTTTACTTTCATTTCTTTCTACATTTTAAAATGATTAGAATGTTGCCTTTACACCTATATTATAATAGCGTGTCTGAGGCGCAGACCCAACGTTCATCTCTAAGACTTCGCGCTCTCCTGAAATGGTAAGCAAGTTAGCTCCGCTTACGTATGCCGACAACGCCTTAAGCCATGTCTTTTGGAACAAAGTACTAGGCAAGTCGTAAGTTATCTGGACCTTAGCCAAGCGGAAAGCATCCGTCTTGTACATCCAGAAGTCTGATGTCTGGAAGTTGTTGTTACCATCAAGAGATGTCAAACGAGGATAGGTTGCAGTCTCTTTGGTTTCCTCTGTCCATCGGTTACGAACTACAGCAGAATATTTGCTATCGCCCTTTACCCACCAATAAGAATTATTCTTGACTCCCCAAGCACCGAAGTTACCGGTACCAAGAGCGAAGAAGGTAAAGTTCTTCCACTTAGCTGTAAGATTGACACCAAGCGTGAATGGTGCTCCATACCAACCACCCTTACCCAAGAAGACTTGGTCGTATTGGTCAATTTTATTATCACCATTTACATCCACATACTTGATGTCACCAGGTTTAACTGTTCCACCAAAATAGCTTTGGTCTGGAGAAGTTTTGATTTCCTCCTCGCTTTGGAAGAGACCTGCGCTCTTGTAACCCCAAATGCCATCAAGTGCCTTTCCTTGTCTGTTCTGATACTGCTCTACGTTGTTCTCATCTCGTTTGGTAGCCTTGGTTGTATAGTAAGTACCTGTCACACCAAGTGAGAGATCCACATCACCTACCTTCTTATTGAAGTTGGCTGCGAAATCAAATCCTACTCTACGATTATTGTTGTAATTCAGTACAGGCATAAACGAAGCCGCTGGATAACCAGTATTCAAATGAGATGGATAGAATGTTGGCGAAGAGATGAGATAACCCTCCATCGAATTGATGAAGAAACTTGCATCCAATGTCACCAATTTCTGCCACAGGGATGTCTTGAAATTCAGAGACAACTCTTTGCGCTTGATAAAATCAAGGTCTTTGTTCTCACCTCTTTTTGAATAGGTGTATTTATCGCTAGATCCATCATACCATCCATAGCCGTAATCAGAAGTCCAAATACTCTGATAGAGATAGTAGCGATTGTCACCATTTGCTATATCAATATCCTCATTGATAATACTACCTGATACACTAATCATCATGTCATCTACCACCTTGGAATTCTTCAAGAAAGACTCATTCTTGAGTCTCCAACCCAAAGAAAGTGATGGTGAGAGAGCCTCACGATGACCTGGAGCCAACTGGGCAGAGTGAATGGCAGCTAATCCAAAATCTGCGTAATACTTCTGGGCATAATTGTAAGAAGCATCGAATGCAAGATTGGCACTAGAGTTCTTATGATACTGTCCAGACTTCGACTGCTGGAAGCCAGAAGCTATCAACATTGCCGACAGATTGTGAACCTTGTTGAAAGTATTGTTGTAGTTGAACTGACCAGAGAAAAACATGGTCTGGTTATCTGTACTTCCGCTGATGTTCTGGTTGCCAGACTTTTTATCCTCACCTTCCTTCTTCAATGCGACAATCATATCCTTGCCATCAATGTTAGCCCATGTTGGGATATAAACAGCATAGCTATTATCGAAAGAAGTATTATAAGAGGTGGCATAGTCAACTGCGAAATGAGTCTCGAAAGACAAGCCCTTCAACACCTTGTGCAAGTTGATATTGACACCCGTATCAAACTGGAATTGACGACTAGTAAATTTACTACTTCCTGCAGAATAGATATCAGCAAAAACATTGGAGGAGTTTGCCTGAGTACCAGCAAGGAAGTATTTGCCATCTACCAACTTCGCAACGCTCATCAAGTCCCAAGCAGCCTTAGCATTAGGGGCTATCATATCTGTGGAGATAAGAGGAGCTGCATTCTGTGGAAAATTAGGACGCCAAGTAGCAGCAGCTTCCCAGTAATTACCCTTTGCAGAATGAGAATCATAGAAGGTTGCACTGGAGTTGACCCAAGCCTTAATATCATCAGTAATGTCTATATCCACATTACCACGAACGCTGAAGCGCTGGGTATTATTATTCTTAGCCTCACCAAACTTGAAATAATCGCCCTGGCGATAATAGTTGATATTGCTATAGAAATGAGCTCGCTTACCACCACCGCTGATTTCTGCAGTAGCCTCATAACGGCTGTTCATCTTTCTGAGATAATCAGAAGAATAGAAATCGAGATTAGGATAACGATAAGGGTTCAAACCTGCTCCATGATTATAGATGTCCTCAGCAGAATAAAGCTCAGACAGACCATCATTACGACGAGCCTCGTTATAGAGAGTCATATACTCTGCACTGCTAAGATACTCAGGATAAGACTTTGCTACATTCAAACCTGCATTAGCCTGCACCTCGACCTTCAAGCCGTCATTATGACCACGCTTGGTGGTTATGACTACAGCACCCTTGGCAGCCTTGCTACCATAGAGCACCACAGCCTGCGCACCCTTGAGGAAAGAAATCTGTGCAATCTCACTTGGTTGAACGTTATTAGCTTCACGAGGCACACCATCTACCAAGACGAGATAACCAGCGTTGTCGGCATCCATACCCCAGAGAGAATTGCCATTCCAACCACCTACATAACCTTGCATATTGTCGAGACTATAAGTATGGTAATTCTTCTTCATCAAGTTCTCTACATCGACTACAGACACACCGCCCAAGATGTCATCCTTGGCTACCTTTCGGTAAGCCACCTGAACCATCTCCTTGTCGGCACTGGCTGTATCGGATTCGCTTGTCTGTGCAGTCTTGGCATTGGCACCAAGAGGAGCCAAAGCCACGAGACTTGCTACAAAAAGCTTATAATTATATGATTTGAATCTTGAATTCATACTATCATTATTCATTTAGTATTACTAATTTATAATTTTAAACCTTACCAGCCAGGATTTTGATTAAACTCTGGATAGAGCTGAGTCTCCTTGATTGGCAATGGGAACCAATAGTGCTTGGTATTGAAATTACGAGTCAATATCAACTCTCTGCGATAATTGGCAACCTCAGCGTCCTTAGGATCATGATTCTTATAGAAGTCTGCACTTTCCACACGGTCAAACTCCTGTGAGAATTTTTGATTATATGGTGCCTCTGTCAGAAGCAACCAACGCTGCAAGTCACAAAAACGGAATCCTTCGAAAGAAAGTTCTACCTCACGCTCACGACGGACCTCGTCCATGAACTTATGGTTGTCTGCAACAAATTCTGGAGCAACATGACCAGCACCACAACGGTCGCGAAGTGTATTAATTGCATCTTCTGCGGTCTTACCAAAGTTTGAAGACTTGCCAGTAGCACCACCGAATGCAGCACAAGCCTCTGCATACATCAAGTATATGTCTGCAAGACGCATATATGGCAAATAGCAGTGGAAAGCTGCACCCCAGTCGTAATCTTTATCCACTTCATTACAAGTATGAGGCACCAACTTCTGAATGAAATAACCCGTACGGCTTGCATTTTCTATAGGGCGCATATTACCACCCGTATATAATTGGCAATACTGTAAATCTGCATACTGACCAGGTGTTCCGTTCAAATACTTAAAACCATCGAAGACGATATCGTGGTAGAAACGGGGATCACGATTTTTGAAAGGATGCTTAGGGTCGAAACCAGACTTTGGATTAAGTACATACTGACCATTCTCAACCAAATAGATTGGTTCTCCGTTAGCCATTCCATAAGCCTCTACAAGGTTGGCCGTAGGTTGGTGAATGACATTATCATGAGCAACTACTTTCTGTACCTTAGGACCAAAGACCTTAGAGGTGTTCCAGTTAGAGCCATTAAAATCAGGAGATGGACCACGGAAGATAGCTTCAACCGTTCCAGGCATTTTCCAGTTCTGCTTCTTGGTATAGAATATATCAGAAAAACAGCTATTGGCATCAGCAGATTTCTCATGATTGTAGATGTCTGAGTACTTAAACTCTGCCAATGCATATTGTGTCTGACCAGCTTCCACAAGAGAGAGCAGTTCACCAAAAGCCTCAGCTGCCTTCTTAGCATATTCCTGATCATAATCATAAGTCTTGCCATTCTTGCTGGCACCAATCTGCGCACCATTCTTCATCAAAGGACTAGCAGCCCAAAGATAGGTTTTACCAAGATAACCAAGAGCCATGATCTTATTGATGCGAAGATCATTCTTACCTTGTGTGGCAGCACCTGCAGAAGTCTTATCCCAATTAATAGGCAACAAATCGGCAGCCTTGCGGAAATCTGCTGCCGCTTTATCAGCGCATTCCCGATAAGAAAGGCGTGGCAAATTCAGCTCGGCATTGGCATCGAGATAAGTATCCACATAAGGCATACCACCAAAATACTCCATCATTTCCTCATGCCACCATGCACGGAAGAAATAGAGCTGACCCTCTATCAGTTTTTTCTCTTCAGCACTTCCAGTCACAAACTTGTCGATATTCTGTAAGCCGAGATTACATTTTCTGATGCAATACCACGCATGGTTCCAAATACCGTGTGCAAACTTATCTGTGGAAGTAGAAGAACCATCACGCTTTAGCCAGTTACCAGTAGATTCCCATGCACGGAAGTTACCTAAATCAACCTGATGGGTCATTCTATTATCAGCCTCAGGATTGAAGATTTCATCATCGCCCCAGTTCCATGAAGGACAATAGTTACATTTCTCTTTATCAGGGATACAGTTGTATATTTCCTCAACGAAGCCTTGGAAATTACGGAAATTGGCAAAGGCATCGTCTGCAGAAACTGTTGAGTCTGGCTCCTTGTCCAAGTAGTCTTGACAAGAACTCAGCGAAGTACCGAGAGCCAGCGAGACGCATCCCGTCAACAATAATGTCTTTATCTTATTTTTCATCTGAATATTTTTTTTAATAATTACAATGAGAATTTAACACCTAAGTTGAAGCGGCGAACCGTAGGGTATGCTCCCAACCAGCCACCACCACCGAGGTTTGCCTCACGGTCATCAGGCATACGAGTCCAGAGCCAGAGGTTGTTACCATTCAAGTAAATCTTGAGGTAGTTTACGCCTAATGCCTTAATCCAACCCTTGGTCCAGGTATAAGCAATCTCGACATTCTTCAAACGAATGTAAGAGCCATCATACATATATTGTGTACCATCGGAGTAACTTGAAGCAGTGGCACCCCAACGAGGGAGGACACATTCTGCATTGGTTTGATTCTTATTCCACCAAGTACCAATATCATAAACATTATCAAGCTTATTACCAAAACTTCCCAATCCTACGTCACGGGTCACATTAGTTACTCCATAGAACTGAGCGAAAGCAGAGAACCCCTTCCATTCGAAACCAATAGTAGCATTATAGGTGTTCTGCGGACTACTGCTATAACCTACAGGAGCCGAGTCCTTGCTATCAACAACACCATCACCATTGAAATCAACAATGTAATAGTCACCAACCAAACGGTGATTGTCATTGGAGTCGTGCGCCGGAGAACCTATCAAATCATCAATATTATTGATAAAGCCCTTATCTATATAAGAGTGATACTGATTCATGGCAAATCCTGCCTCCTTTTGATAATTTGGAGTAAGGATGGCATCATCCTTCAAAATCACCTTATTCTTGGCATGGGTCATATTGAAATTACCCCAGAGTCGCAAGCCATTAGCAAACACCTTATTAAGTTTCAATTCCCACTCGTAACCACTGGTACGAACCTTACCTTTATTAATAGTAGGTGCTGTCGTTCCGAAATAAGAAGGAACAGAACGGTTGGAGCCGAAAATCAAGATGTCATTACGACGATCACAGAAGAAATCCAAAGAACCAGTAATCAAGCCTCCCAAGAAACCATAATCAATACCGAAGTTGGTTTTCTTAACTGTTTCCCATTTCACATTATCATTTCCAAGAGTGTTCTGTCGATACCATGTATAGATGCTCTCTGTATGGTCGAGATCCATCGTAGTCTTGCCGCCATACGCCCATTGACTCATATACAACCAGCGACGACTAGAATCAAATGGGTCACCTATGTTGTCATCACCAATCTCACCATAGGAAGCACGGAACTTCAACATATCGATGATGTGATTGTCACGAAGAGACTTCATGAAGTTTTCCTCAGTGATGGTCCATCCGATAGCACCTGAATTGAAGAAGGCAAAACGATTGTCCTTGCTGAACTTTTCTGATCCGTTATAGGCACCATTATACTCGATGTTATAACGACCTGCATAGCTATAGGTAGCACGGAACGCCCAGTCCTCACGGTAAGTTGGCATCACACTACCACGTGCATTCTCCTGACGTGAGAACAATCCCATTGCTGATACATCATGCTGTCCAAACTTGCGAGCCCAGTTGAGCTGCAACTGATAGTAGAGATTGCGAACAGTCTGGTTATTATCTACAGAACCACCTTCCGTTGACCAGTTCACACCTTGCTGCCAATCAAACTTATTATTTCCTTCAAGTTCTTTACCATAAGTAACCTGACCTGTTTCAGGATCAATATACTTAGTCTGGGCTTCATTATTCAAGTCATTGATACCTCGTCCTGTCTCAACAAAAACATTATCCCAAGAGATAGTACCACGGAAATTTAAGCCTTTGGTTATGAAATCCAATTTCTGCTCAAGGGTAAAGTCTGTATTGATACGAGTGGTTGTAGCCTGTGCTGTACCACCGATAGCAAGATTCTGTGCAGAGTTACTTACATTGGAAGCAGCTGGATAGAATCCCCATGTGCCGTCAGAATATTGTGGCAAGAACACATCTGGGGCGATGTTATAAGCACCAGCCCACTGCTGACCAATCTGCCACTCACTATTGCTCATGTTACTCCAAGGAGCTTTTCTTACGCCATTGCTACCAGCCACATTTACCTTCAAAGTAGTGCTACTTGTGATGGCAAAGTCCAAGTTACTACGAACATTGATACGATTGTATCCATAGCCAGAGTTGTAGTTACGACCATTGTCATACTCACGGAAGAGGTCACCCTCATGCACGAAATCAGCAGAAGCGAAGTACTTAACGAATTTTGTACCACCACTCACGTTCACGTTGGCATTATAGGACACAGCAGACTTTTTGAAAAGTGCATCCTGCCAATCCACATTGGCATAACGTTCACGCTGCTCCTGCGTAGTCTGGTTTCGATAGTTGTCTATAAAAGACTGAGGACGAAGATATGAAACACCTTCAGGATAAATGCCCAGTTCACGCTCTATCACTTGGTTGCGAAGCATCAACGCATCATAAGAATCGTACTTGTTAGGCAACTTAGAAGGAGCTTTCAACGTAGCATTGAAACCAACATCAATCTTAGCCTTGCCTTCCTGACCACGCTTGGTGGTAACCAAGATGACACCATTGGCACCCTTCACACCATAGACTGCAGTAGCAGAAGCATCCTTCAGTACAGAGATGCTCTCCACAGAAGAGATGTCCACGCTGCTCAGAGGACGTTCAATACCATCAACGAGAACGAGAGGGTCGGAATTGTTCCATGAACTAGAACCACGGATGATAATCTGAGGTTCCTCCTCACCAGGCATACCATTGCCTTGGATTGTAACAACTCCAGGGAGGTTACCTGTCAAGGCTGAACCAACGTCACTGACACCAGCTGCACGTTCCAAAACCTCACCAGTAGTCTGGGTGATGGAACCTACGACAGAAGCCTTCTTCTGCTGACCATAACCAACGACTACAACTTCGCCAATGGCATTGTCGTCTTCCATAGAGAGTTTGAACTCTCTCTTCTTACCGATCTTTACTTCCTTGGTCTTCATACCTACGTATGTAAATACGAGGATAGAATTCTCTGAAGGAACACTGATACTGAAATTACCATCAAAGTCGGTGACCGCACCGACGCTGGCATTACCTTTTAGTTTTACAGTGGCACCTATCAGAGGCTCACCTGTACCGTCAACAAGATTACCCTTGACCTGGATATTCTGTGCCTGAGCATTCAGGCTGCAGAAAGCTCCCATCAAGCATAAGGCTGCTGTCCGTTTCATTGTTAACACTTGTTCAATCATGTTCTATTCATTTTTGATTTATGCTTTAAAAATTTAGGCGTGCACAAAAACTGTTTATTCACGGCGGCAAAGGTATGGATTTCTTTCGAAACAAACTTTGCGTGGTGTAACAGAAAGTTTATCATTTCAGAAAAACCTTGCGAAAACGTATTTTTCCATTACTTAACAGTTGTTTTATTATATAAACACCTGCAGTTGGCTTTTCAACCTCTTTGCCTTCTATATTATAATATAAGGTGGAAACCACGTCTGCCTGGGTTTCTAATTGTTTAATTCCCGTTGTATTTTGTTTCAAATACCACTCTTTATACCAGTTCATACAGGCATAGCCGCAACACTCTTCGAACAATCCGTGTTTCTTGGCATTCTGGAAACCTGGAATCACCTTGCCCGTTTTAAGATATACATCAATATCGTAATATTCCTGTGGATGGGTAATCGTCATTCCGATATTGCCAAAGTGGTCGTGAACTGCCTTCCATGCCAATCCCCATTTCGAGGTAGATGCTGTTGCCCAGCTTCCCAGGTTAGGTTGTATCCACTGTCCCCACTCATTGTAGTGACCTTCGCTCGCCTTGTCCGGATCTTCCGGACTCCAGTCTATCTCCGTTACCATGATAGGCTTCGTCTCTACCATCGGCACCTGACTTTTGAAGTTGCGGATGAAAGTATCGTGATCGTAATTCTTATCGGTCATATTTCCATACCACCCGGAATAAACATGCACGGCATAAGAGAAGTTGTCCTCGCTATCGGTGATAGGATACTTGACGTAATCCTGGTACTGACTCTGATAACCTGCGCCCGGTACCCAGATGATTCCCTTGAAGCCTTGCTCGCGAATCACATCCACTACCGGCTGGAAGTAATCGTGTAATGCTTTATCCGAATTAGAGCCATCACTCAGATGAACCCTCACCGGCTCGTTGGCAAGTTCGATGGAGATAATACCCGAATTCTGCCGGATATACTCATCGGCAGCAAAAGTTTTCCAGATACCCTTCAGATAGCGGTTGTACTTATCGCCCACGCTAATGTCCTGAGGACAGACTCCCGGTGGACGAACGATGACATAAAGCCCATGTGCTATAGCATCCTTGATGAGAGGAATGTAGAGTTTCTGGAGATAGAGACGATAGCGCGCCATGTTGAATGCCGAGATATCTGCCTCGTTTTCTGCTTTCTTTGCCGGATCGTTGGTCCAGCATGGATCCATGTGCAATCGGAACACGGTACAGTAAGCACCCTGCTTCTTGTCGGTGATAGCCGAGAACTGCTTAGAGAAATATTCCAAGCAAGGCTTAATGTCGGCTTCAGAATAATCAGCCTTCCACTGTTGCCATCTCCAACCGTTGAAGTAGCGGTTTGGCGTATCCATTACGCCATGCAAGACAACAGTCTTACCATTGGCATCTACCAGATTCTTACCCTGCACACGGAGTGCCGGCAGATTATCTGCAGCCAGCCCCGCCATTGACAGCATAACCATAGCGAGTGATATTAACAATTTCTTTCTGTTCATTGTTACAATTATTTTTAGATTTATAATTTATTGTCAGTCACCTTATTATATTATGAAGAATTGCCAGGTTCCAGTTTACAGAAAAGGATGCTGGTCTTTTAAAATAGAATGGCGCGTAATCACTACGCACCAATCCCGAAACCAATTAATCATGATTCTATATAAAAACCATAATATCAAAATCTTTTAGAAATTCTAAACCTATTCTACAAACTATTATGTATAAACCTAACTAACCTAAATATATACAACTTAAAAATCGATGCAAAGATACTCCTAATCTATCATATATACTTTATAATAAGTAACCAATAGTTTTTCTCTCGTATCACATGTAACATTATCTTTACCCTACGTAACATTTTAACATCTTTTTCAATATATTCTCGTAAAAAACATACCTTACCATGCATTATTCTCCCATTAATTTTGTATTTTTGCAAACGAATATAAAAAAGCCAAAAAGACAATGAAACCAAGAATCATGATGATTTCCATGAAATCAAACCTCAGAACAATGAGATACATCGGTCTTTTACTGATGTTTATCTTCTGTCTCACTGCGCAGAACATGATGGCGCAGCGAGGAAAACTTTTCAATTCAGACAACCAGCTTTCGAGCAACCTTGCCACTCAGGTGTTCCAGGATTCAAATGGTTTCATTTGGATTGCCACCCGTAACGGCTTGAATATCTATGATGGCTATAACTTTATGGTCATCAGAAAAACCTACAACAACAGTGACGGGCTCAACAGCAACTATATCAACAGTATAACACAGGATGAAAAGGGGCGTATTGTGCTGGGAACAAACAAGTCGCTACTTATACTTAATGGTAAAAGGTTCAGCAACGTACCTATGCTCGATTCAAGAAATAAGCCTATAAGCACTTACGTTACCCAGGTAAGCCGTTTGCACAATGGCGATATTGCTGTCGTTACCTCCGGTTACGGCATCATGACCAAGAAAACAGATGCAAACGCCTGTTACGCCATGAAAGGAGAAGTGGAGAATCTGAAATACATACATAAGATTCTGGAAGACAAACAAGAAAGGCTCTGGATTATCCTGGAAAACGGAAAGCTGTATCGGAAAGAAAAGAACGGCAAGCTTGTTTCACGCATCATGGGAACAGAGCAACTTAACACACAAGATATCAGGCAAGACGACAAGGGCAACCTTTATCTTGCTACCAAGAATGATGGTATTTACCTTCTCAAGGCTGGTTCAACCATCTTCACCAAGATAGCCGGCATAGGCAATCTTCCTATTGACAACATCTATATCAGCCGCGACCAGCGCTTGTTTATCGGTTGCGATGGTATGGGTATCTTCGTGTATAATCCTGTAACAGGATTCTTGCAAAATAATCCTCTGTTCAGCCGTGAAGTAAATCTTGCCAAGTGCAAGATTACCAGCATTATAGAAGATCTTACGGGAAACATCTGGGTAAGCATGCTCCAGAAGGGTGTATTCATGCAGTCGCAGGCTCAATGCGATTTCAACTATATGGGCTACCGTTTGGGCAACCGCAACGTGATAGGCGAAAACAGCATCACAAGTCTGTGTGCCAACCAGGGCAATCAAGTCTGGGTGGGCACCGACAAGGATGGTCTTTACCTCTTTGACATAAAAACCGGTAGTATCAAGAGCCATTTATTAAGCAACACCACGGTACTGGCACTCTGCAAAGACAAGAAAGGCAGAACATGGGTAGGAACCTATACTGACGGCATCGGATTGATAGATGCGGGGGGGTCTTTCCATCCATTCAGCCTAGGCATTGGCAACCAGGCGGGCATCTTCGATATCCAGGAAGACCCGCAGGGCAATGTATGGTTTGCTACCATGGGCGAAGGACTTTTCCGCCTTTCTCCAGATGGAAGCATCAAGCAATGGAAAACACAAGATGGTGCCGACAACAACCTGAAAAAGAACAGTATTCCTAATGATTATCTCGTGAAACTTAGCATCTCAAAAGATGGTAAGCGGGTTTTCGTTGCCACTTCTGTGGGTCTGGCTTGCTATGACCAACAAAAAAAACAGCTGGACTTCCACTTTCGGTGGCGTCAACTGTCTGAACAAGGGCAGTTTCTCACATTGCGTTTATTCTGACAGCAAGAATCGCGTATGGTTTGGTACTGAAGACGGCGCAATCTGCTATGATCCGAAGAAGGGATATGCTCATCCGAAGATTTATAACACAGAACTTGGACTTTCTGACAACAGCGTAGCCAGCATCATAGAAGATTACAAGGGCAGAATCTGGATAGGAACTACCTGTGGCTTAAACCAGGTAGATACAGAAAAAGGAACTATCAACAAGTACTTCTCGGACAATGGCTTACAGAGCAATGAGTTCAGCGATGCAGCTGCCTGCACGCTTTGGGGAGGAAAGATGCTGGTGATGGGCGGAACCGGCGGTATCAATTGGTTTGATACGGACAAGGTGAAACAGCATCCTTGGCAGGCAAAAGTTACCATATCAGGACTTCTTGTTGGCAACAACCCTGTATACCCGGATATGGAATCGGGCATCTATACTATCACCGACAAAGGCGCCTACAACAGCGACAAGTTCTCCTTATCTCATGAAGACAACACCTTCACCATCCAACTGTCTACTCTTACATATAATAATGTAGAGCAGATCAGTTACGCCTACAGCATCAATGGTGAGGATTGGCGAACCATACAGTCTGGCATGAACGAACTGTCATTCTCACATATGCCAGCAGGTACCTATAAGTTCCGTGTCAAGGCCATCTGCAACGGATACGAAACCCCTGTCAAGGAGTTCTCCATCATCGTCCACCCAGCCTGGTACGCCAGCATCTGGGCAAGACTCTGCTATCTGCTTGCCTTCCTGGGGCTCTGTCTGCTCTATATCAAGCACCGCAAACGCAAGATGGAAGACCAGCTCATATTGCAGCAGCATATCCATGCGGAAGAGATGGGCGAAGCAAAACTGAAGTTCTTCATGAACATCAGCCACGAAATCCGTACCCCATTGACCCTTATCCTCACTCCGCTGTTCACGCTGATAAAGGAAGACAAAGACGCTCACCGACAGGGCATCTACGATATGATGCGTAAGAACTCGGAACGAATCCTGCACCTGATTAACCAGATGATGGACCTGAGAAAGATTGACAAGGGACAAATGGTGATGCACATGAGCGAAACCGATATGGTTGCCTTTATTGGCGATGAATACAAACTCTTCTGCCAGCAGGCGATAGCCAAGAGCATCCACTTCTCCTTTGAGCACGAAGACGAGGCCCTCCCGGTATGGATAGACCGCGACAACTTTGACAAGGTATTGATGAATGTCCTGTCAAACGCCTTCAAGTTTACTCCTGCAGGCGGCAGAATCCGTATCACCCTCTCCCACTCGCCTCATCATGTCCGCATCGCCATCAAGGACAGCGGCAAGGGCATTCAGGAGGAAAAGCTCGAAACGATTTTCCAGCGCTTCTATCAGAGTACCACCACTTCTTATGACCGGAATGTAGGTACGGGAATCGGTCTCGACCTGACGCGCTCACTCGTGGAACTGCACTACGGAACCATTACAGCCGCCAACAACAAGACACTTGATGAAGCCGACTGGAAGGAAGGTAGCCAGTTCCTCATCACGCTGCCTCTGGGCAACGAGCATCTGAAACCGGAAGAAATGATAGATGCACCGGAGCCACAGACTGCTGAAGGCATCAAGGAACTGGAAGAAAACATGGAGGAAGGAAACGAAGAGAATGCTGCCGATACAGCCAATGACGCCGAAGAAGATTTCAAGAGCAAGGCAAAGAGCACCATCGCTGTGGTAGAAGACGATGAGGCAATACGTAATTTCCTGAAGACCCAACTACAGGAAACCTACAATATCCTTACCTTCTGCAACGGAAAGGAGGCGCTGCCGGAGATTATCAAGCAGAAGCCAAGCCTCGTTATCTCAGACATCATGATGCCAGAGATGGACGGCAATACGCTCTGTACCAAGATCAAGAACAATGTGAACACCAACCACATTCCGGTGATTCTGCTTACAGCGATGAGCAGAGAGGAAGACCAGCTGACCGGTTTGCAGTCGGGTGCCGATGCCTATGTGGTGAAGCCGTTCAATATGGACATTCTGCGCCGCACCATCATCAACCTGCTCAACGTGCGCCGTACTTTGAAAAACAAGTTTATGGGCAACGAGAGACAGAGCGACAGGCAGATTGCGATAGAAAAAGCCTGTCGCCAAAAGACCAGCTGATGGAACAGGTGATGAAGGTAATCAATGATAACATGGATAATGAGGACCTGAGTGTGGATATGATTGCCCGCGAAGTAGGACTGAGCCGTGTGCATCTGCACCGCCGAATGAAGGAGCTGACCAACCAGACACCACATGCCTTCATCCGCAATACCCGTCTGCAATATGCCGAAAAGTTGCTGACCCACTCTAACAAGACGATAACAGACATCATGTTTAGCTGCGGTTTCTCCAACCCAGCCAGCTTCAGAGCACCATGTTCAAGAACTTTTATGGCTCTTCGCCTCGCGATTATATGCAGGCCCACCGGAAAATCTAGCCTTTTCACTGCAGAAAAGGCCAGATGTTTCCCAAAATAAAGTATTTGTTACATATAGAGATGTTTATGATACGCCTCGCAAAGTGTTGGTAACATTCTGTGGGGGTATATTTAAAAGGAAAGCGGTAACTTTGCAGCAGAATTCTGAATACATGTTTCAGCCATGAGTTCAGATACTCATTCTGTAATTTTAAACCCAATAATAAAATGAAGAAAATTGCAATCTTATCGCTTTCCCTGACGCTTGCAGCCGCTGCACAGGCGCAGACAGCTGAGTTTGACTATTTCAAGTATGCGGGCAATGACGCTCGCTTCAATGTTGAAATCGACAAGACTCACCAGTATTACAACCCGGTACTGGCTGGTTTCTATCCAGACCCATCACTCTGTCGCGTAGGCGACACCTACTATCTGGTAAACTCTTCGTTTACCTTCTTCCCAGGTGTGCCTCTCTCAACCAGTAAAGACCTGGTCAACTGGCAGCCTGCCGGTCATGTCCTCGACCGCACATCACAGGTTCCATTGAAGGGCCAGCAGGTATCAGCCGGTATCTTCGCACCAGCCATCAGCTATAACAAGAAGAACAAGACCTTCTATATGATTACCACCAATGTGGGAGCCGGCAACTTCTTTGTGAAATCAAAAGATCCTTCCAAAGGCTGGAGCGAGCCTATCTATCTGAAGAAGATTGACGGCATCGACCCTAGCTTCTTCTTCGATGACAACGGAAAGGGATATATCGTGCATAACGGTCCGGTAGTTGGCGGTGCCGACTATGAGGGTCAGCGTGCTATCCGCTGCTTCGAATTCGACGTGAAGGGCGACAGCATCAAGGGCGACTTCAAGGAGATTCTGCGTGGCGGAACCCATGTAGAGCGCGTCCTATCTGGATTGAGGGTCCTCACCTCTTCAAGAAGGGCAAGTTCTATTATCTGATGTGCGCCGAAGGTGGTACAGGCGGATGGCACAGCGAGGTTATCCTGCGTGCCAAGAATCCGATGGGACCATGGGAGGAATGCCCTAACAACCCTATTCTTACCCAGCGTACCGGTCTCGACCCTAACCGCAAGGACCCAGTATCAAGTGCTGGTCATGCCGACATCGTAGAAGATGGCAAGGGTAACTGGTGGGCTGTATTCCTGGCTTGCCGTCCTTATGAAGAGGATATGTACAACACAGGTCGCGATACTTATCTCCTGCCGGTAACCTGGAAGAATGGATGGCCAGAGATTCTTGCCAAGAATACTCCTATCTCTACCGTTGGAGAGAAGGCTGGTTTGAAGCCTGCCGCAAAGAATGAGTTCTCAGGCAACTTCTCTTATGTGGATAACTTCGATGTAGATAACAATAAGGCGGGTCTAAAAGAGTTGAATCCACGCTGGATGTTCCTCCGCGACTTCGTTAACTGTTACAAGGTAGAAAACGGCAAATTGAAGTTCAATCTCCTGCCAGGCAATATCTACAAGCGTGAGCCGATGTCTGCCATCTGGGCACGTCAGCAGCACGGCACCTTCACAGCTGAGACAGAAATCAACTTTACTCCTCGCAACGACAAGGATATCGCAGGTTTGGCACTTCTCCAGAAGGAAGACCACAACTTCGTATTGGGTAAGACCATGAAGAATGGCAAGCTGTTGATTACCCTGACCCGTGCCGAGAAGAACAACGTAACTATCGCCTCTGCTCCTATCAAGGGAGGTAAGCTGAAGCTGAAGGTAGAAGGTCATGACAGATATTATGATTTCTATTATGCTGAAGAAGGCGGCAGCTGGCAGCTTCTTGCCAAGGGTGTAGATGCCTCTAACCTGAGCACCCAGAAGAGCGGTGGCTTCCTCGGTGCCTGCATCGGTCTCTATGCTTCTTCCAACAAGGAATAAGGATTTGAGAAAAGATTAACGTTTTAGGAATAGATAATAAAAGAAAAGGTTGATACCTCGCGTTTTGCCTGGTATCAACCTTCTTCTTTTATTTATTCTTCACAATATCCAATGTCATTTTTCCTACCCAGATAGCGCTCTTGCCGTTCTGGTCGATTGGCACCGGTTTGCCATCGAGATTGTTCAGATACTCCAACTGCTTGAAGTAGGTATGGCTATGACCGCCCAGTATCAGGTCGATGTCACGGGTGGCTGGGGCTACCTCGGAATCGTCGATGCCATCTATCTTCCAGCCCAGGTGGGAGATGCAGATGATGACATCACACTTCTCTTTCTTCTTCAATATCTCTGTCATTTCCTTTGCCTTGGCGATAGGATCGAGATACTTGATGCAGCCATAGTTGGCTTCGGTTACCAAGCCGGCAAGTTCCGGACACAAGCCGAAAACGCCAATCTTCAGTCCCTTGCGCTTGATAATGGTATAAGGCTTTACGATATTTGCCAGTTCGGTACCGGTGAAATCATAGTTGGAGCAGACGATAGGAAACTTCGCCATCTTGAAGATGCGCACCATGTTGTCTATTCCGAAATCAAACTCATGGTTTCCGATGGTAGCAGCATCATATTTCATCTCGTTCATCAGTCCTACTTCCACATCTCCCTTGAAGAGAGAGTAATAAGGTGAACCCTGCGAGAAATCGCCACTGTCAAAGAGCAGCAAGTCGGGATTCGCCTTACGCTCCTGACTGATCATCGCCACCCTACGGAGGAAACCGCCACGATTGGCTGTTGCGGTATCTGCGAGATTCGGATTGATGGGCATCACGCATGAATGCGTATCGTTGGTATGGAGCACTACGAGTTGCTTTACCACCTTTGCCTCTTTCTTAGCTTTAGCCTGAACGGCTGCCGGCTGCATCATGAAGGATGCCAGAGCCAGACCTATATATAATAATGTATGTTTCATCAGAATTATCAACTATAAACTATTAACTATTCTACCACGCAGCGACCTTCAATCTTAGATTCCACCATCTTGCCCTGTGCCTGCATCTCACGGAAATAATTCATGATGATGTAGCGCACATTGTTCTCTTTCTGCTTAGGAGCAAAGACATCGGTTCCGCTCTTGAAGGCTACGAGCTGGTCATTACCTCCGGCAAGATAATCGAGGGTTGCAACGCGGTAATTCTTCTCCGGATCAACTGGTTCACCGTTCAGCGTAACGCTCTTCAGTTTTCCATCCTTGGTGATTACCATTCTAACAGCATGGCTCAAGCCTTCGCCGCCACGATGAGCTATCTGCTGGAAGAGTTCCAGAACCTTATCGCCCTTCAGGGTCAGGAAACAGATTTTGTTCTCGAAAGGAGCCATATCGTTCACATCGCCTACAGTAACCTTACCCTTGGCAAGATTAGAACGGATGCCACCCATATTGTAAACAGCGAAAACAGGCTGTTCTTCAAACTGCTTGCCACCCCATACCAGGATGTCACAGAGCAAGTTACTGAGTTCGCTCTCCGGACGGTGACGGGTCATATCATGAGCAATATGACCTACAACAGGGCCCATGATACTGTCTACCTTACTCTTATAAGGAGCGATAAATCGGGTAGCCTCAGCATCAGGCTGTGCATCCCATTTCTGATCAACCAATATTCGGGTTCTCTCCACCTTCGCCACCTTGTATTTCTGGGCGAAAGCCGGACTTGCCATCAGCAGCATCACCGTTGATACAAGTGCCACCTTCATACCATTCTTTTTCTTCATATTTATTGTTATCTTAATGTTTTGGAGTGCAAAAATACAAAATAAATCTGTGAAATCCGTGAAATCTGTGGGAAAAGACGCTGACCAGAAAGAAAAATAGTTAAATCTGCGAGAAAAAAGAAAGAAAGTGTCTGAAAATTTGCGAGATACAAGAAAAGTAGTAACTTTGCACCCGCTTTTCGGCGTAACCGCTGTTGTCTGGGCAGAAGTGTTGTCCAAGTCCATGTTGCGTTGGAACGACAAACAATTTTTAATTTTATACAAAAAATGGATTTGATTAAAGTTGCTGAAGAAGCATTTGCAACCGGCAAGAAGTTCCCTGAGTTCAAGGCAGGTGATACTATCACAGTCGCTTACAAAATCGTCGAGGGTACTAAGGAGCGTATCCAGCTCTATCGTGGTGTTGTTATCAAGATCTCTGGTCATGGTGACAAGAAGCGTTTCACAGTTCGCAAGATGTCTGGTACTGTAGGTGTTGAGCGTATCTTCCCTATCGAGTCACCAGCTATCGATTCTATCGAGGTGAACAAGCGTGGTAAGGTTCGTCGCGCTAAGTTGTATTACTTGCGTAAGCTTACTGGTAAGAAGGCTCGTATCGCTGAGAAGAAGACTGTAGCTAAGGGTGCAGAATAATTTTTCTTAGGAGACCTAATCAGAAAAAAATAAAGGGAATCCAGTCTCACGACCGGGTTCCCTTTTTTATATCTACAATCTTATACCGAAAAACAACTATCTTTACAATTAAATAAATCATGGCTGCCTACTAAACCAACCATGCTCCATTCTTTTATTTTTCGCCCGCATCATAATTCACGAGCCCATCCTCCGTGCCGTGTAAAGCACCTTGGAAATCATCCCAACTCTGGAATCCGGCGAGCAGCGCCAACTTGTCCAAAGTCTGGCGGGAAGGCTTCTCCTTCCCTTTCAATACATCCCACATTTTGTGGAAAACATGTGCCTTGCCAACCTTCTTTTCTATGTGTTCAGCAAGGACTTTCAAATCCTGTTTCATAACAATCCTCTCATATTTACTAACAGGGAGCAAAAGTACTGAAAAAGAATGAAACAGAGTACATTTTTCCCGACTTTTTTATGTTTTGGGGTAAAAAAATGCTTTATATCATAAAAATGCTGTTTTTTAGGGCTTTTAACGAAACAGAAGTCCAATATCTCAATCATTTTTTGTAACTTTGCGCCAAATTCCAAAATACATTTCTTAGAAGATGAAAGAATTAGCACTTAAGTACGGATGTAATCCAAATCAGAAACCTTCTCGCATCTATATGGATGACGGAAGGGAGCTTCCTATCGAAGTGATCAACGGCCGTCCTGGCTACATCAACTTCCTGGATGCCTTCAATTCCTGGCAATTGGTCAAGGAACTCAAGGCTGCTACAGGAATGCCTGCTGCCGCTAGTTTCAAACACGTTTCTCCTGCCGGTGCAGCTATCGGCTTGCCTCTGAGCGACACATTGAAGAAGATTTACTTTGTTGATGATGTCAAGTTTGAGCTCTCTCCATTGGCTTGTGCCTATGCTCGTGCGCGTGGCGCTGACCGCATGTGCTCTTATGGCGACTTTGTTGCGCTGAGCGATGTATGCGACGAGGCTACAGCCCTCCTCATCAAGCGTGAGGTGAGCGATGGTGTCATTGCTCCTGGCTATACTCCTGAGGCTATCGAGGTTCTGAAGGAAAAGCGCAAGGGTACCTACTGCGTTATCAAGATTGATCCTGACTATGTGCCAGCTCCTATCGAGCGCAAGCAGGTGTTCGGTGTTACCTTCGAACAGGGACGCAACGAGGTGAAGCTTGATGATCCTGCTCTCTTCGAGGATGTTCCTACCAAGAACAAGACTTTCACTCCTGAGGCTAAGCGCGATCTGATTATCTCGCTCATCACCCTGAAGTATACTCAGAGTAACTCTGTATGCTACGTAAAGGATGGTCAGGCTATCGGTATCGGTGCCGGCCAGCAGAGCCGTATCCACTGTACCCGTCTGGCTGGTTCTAAGGCTGATGAGTGGTGGTTGCGCCAGTGTCCTAAGGTGATGAACCTGCCTTTTAAGGAGAAGATCCGTCGTGCCGACCGCGACAATACCATCAATGTCTATATCTCTGATGAGTGGGAGGATGTATTGCAGGACGGCGTTTGGGAGCAGTTCTTTACAGAGAAGCCTGAGCCATTGACCCGCGAGGAGAAGAAGGCTTGGATTGCCCAGAACAAGGGTGTATCTGTAGGTAGTGATGCTTTCTTCCCATTCGGCGACAATATTGAGCGTGCTCATAAGAGTGGTGTTGAATACATAGCAGAAGCAGGCGGTAGTATCCGTGACGATCATGTTATTGATACCTGCGACAAGTACGGCATCGCTATGGCGTTCACTCACGTTCGCCTCTTCCATCACTAATTTATTATATAATTAAGGTATATGAGTGACATTGACGATATTATCATGGGCGGTATGGTCTTCAAGGGCGGCGGTGGTCCTAAGAAGGATGACGACGACAAGGTGAAGACCAAAGCTAAGAAGAAAAAGTACATAACGGGTGCTCACGGTAGTGGCTCTGCCCGTCAGAAGGCAAAGTATCGCCAGCAGAGAGCCAATCGTAAATCCCAGAAGAAGAAATAATACTTCTCTATCATAAATAAATGTTTCGCCCGTGTGCTGTATAATAACAGCGCACGGGCGAACTGTTTTCTGATAATGGAAAACATGAATAGAGTACTGGCAAGCGAAAGACAGCATACTGGTATAAGTAAGACAGCCCACTAGCAAGCGTATTGCCAGTGGGCTGTTCTTCTTAAACGGTTACTGGTTCTTTACACTCTTTACGCCCCTGCCCTTCGTTAGATGAAGGGTTACAGGCTTCAATTGATGCTTGGCGTGGTCATAAATGATAGCTGGATCCAGTCGTCTACCGCCAAAGCTAACCTCGAAATGGAGGTGCTCTGTGGTAGCCCTACCGGTACGGCCCGTCAAACCGATTACCTGACCAGCCTTTACCTTATCGCCCTTCTTCACCTTGTTCCTACTCTGATGACTGTAGAGCGTCTCGAAACCATAAGCATGCCTGATACGGATGCAGTTTCCGTAGCCATAGAAGGGTCCTGATGCAACAACCGTACCGTCAAAGGCTGCCACAATCTCATCATTCGGGCACGTCTTGAGGTCAACCCCCGAATGACGGCGCTTGCCACCATAAGGACTGATTACCTTGGCACCCGGCAAAGGATAAGCCCAGGCTGTCTTTTCTATCTTCTCCAAATCAAGCTCGAAAGTATTGGTAATGGTAAACGGATCATTAACCTCATCAGGGTCGAGCGTCATTCCATCTCCTATTCTACCCTTTTTCTTGCCAGATGCCTCCTTGTCAGCCTCAGCATTTCTTCCTACAGAAGAATCCTTGCCACCGATAACCGAAGCGATGACACGGGCACCATGCTTACGGAACTGCATAGTCTGGCGGCGCAACTTATGCGATTTCAACTCTACGAAAGTTTCCGGATTCAACCTACCGCCATTCACCATGATAGAGAAGTCGCAATAAGTTTCCCCCTCCTTAGAGCCTACAATGGCAATCGTCTGTCCGGCATCCACATGCTGTCCAACCTTAACCAGGTTCTCGGCATTGTTGGCATAAACGGTTTCCAGACCGCAATCGTGGCGCACCACGATGACATTACCCATTGATTCCGACTTTCTGGAAAGTCGCACATAACCTTCGAGCATCGCCTTGACAGCATCGCCTTTAGAGGTAGAGATACGCAACACATGATTGTTCAGAAGGGTTGCTTTGCCCACAGGAAGCGGGAAGGAATATTCCTTAGCACGGAATATCTCAAAGTCTACATTAAATGCCTGACTCTGGGCAAAGAGACCGGGTGTTGCAATACTCACCTGCTGCTGTTCGGCTGCCGTGAATACATTTTTAGCGGGCATAAAACTGCTCAGCGAGAACACCATGAGTCCTGCCACAGCCAATAGCCGCAATCCTTTTTTCATTCTTTTCATTATTTACTTTTTCTTTCCGATTTTCAAAATATTCTATAAACTATAAACTGAAAAACATCCATTTCTCCCTCTCCGTTCTTACAGAAAAGGAAAAATGGATGTTATCTTGAAAACTATCTGATACTTACCTGCTACCAGGCTTTTACTTCAACAAGATGCCTGTATAGATTCTGCCACTCTCGATACCCAGCTTTCTGGCAGAGAAGTACTCATCGCTATGGGCAAAGGTACAGATGCCACAATCCTGGATATTCTCTTCGGCCACTCCACAATGCAGAAGAATCTGTCTGTTGCAGAGCGGAAGATTAAGATGCCATTTCAGCGGCTGCACGATATTCCCCTCAGCAGCCAGGCGCTCACGCTCAGCAGGATCAACCGAGAAGGCGGCATTAGGACGCTGTTCGGCAATCTCTTCCATAGGGAAAGCTGCCTGCTCGAACGCCTCGTAAACCTCATCGCCCACCTCGAAATGGTCGAACGAAATGCCCGGACCTATCACCGCCTTCAACTTCTTCGGGTCGGTATGATAGGTAAACGCCATCTCCTGAATGGTTTTATGCACGATGCGAGCCAGCGTACCACGCCAGCCGGCATGGATGGCAGCCACAGCATGATGCTCCTCATCATAAAGAAGCACAGGGATGCAATCGGCAGTAGAAACACCGATACATACACCTTTCTGGTCAGTCATCACGGCATCTACACCTTCGAGCACCATCTTGCGGATATTCTCAGGCATGGTGAGAAACTCGCCGGCAATATTGCGCACCTCTACTCCATGCACCTGATGGGGCATGATGATATGGGCTGTATCAATACCCAACTCTGTGGCAAGACGCTTGCGGTTCTCGGCAACATGCTCGGCAAAATCGCCGCAATATTCGTTGATATTAAATTCGCCATAGTTGCCCTGGCTTACTCCTCCCTTGCGGGTAGTAGAGAAAGCCATGACACCAGCGGCTACCTGATATTCTTTGATCATAACATTTACTCGTATTCGAAATCATCGAGGTCGTCAACATCCTCGATTTCATCCTCATCAATATATTCTACTACATCCTCGCCCTCTGCAGCCAGTTCCTGCTGGAAGCGAGACATATCCTTGTCACGGTGAACAAGCGTATCTTCGGCAGTAATCTCCTGAAGCTTGTTGCTCTCAGAATTGAGTTCCTTCCAGAGCACGTCCTTCAGTTCCTGAATACCCTGTCCGGTAACAGAGGAGATGAAGACCACCGGAAGATCGGTAGGCAAAGTTTCCTTGAGCATTTCAATCAGTTCTTCGTCGAGCAGATCGCACTTGGTGATAGCCAGCACGCGATGCTTGTCGAGCATCTCTGGATTGAAGTTCTTCAGTTCACCCAGCAATACTTCATATTCTTTCTTGATGTCGTCAGTATCGCCCGGAACCATGAAGAGCAGCAGAGAGTTGCGCTCAATATGGCGGAGGAATCGCAAGCCCAAACCTTTTCCTTCGCTCGCGCCCTCGATGATGCCAGGAATATCAGCCATGACAAAACTCTGGTGATCGCGATAATCTACGATACCCAGTGATGGTTCGAGCGTAGTAAACGGATAGTTTGCAATCTTAGGACGGGCACTTGATACGGCACTCAGCAAAGTTGACTTACCGGCATTAGGGAAACCTACCAGACCTACATCGGCAAGGAGCTTGAGCTCCATGATGATGGTCATCTCCTGCATAGGTTCGCCCGGCTGTGCATAGCGAGGAGCCTGGTTGGTAGAGGTACGGAACTGGAAGTTGCCCAATCCGCCACGACCGCCCTTGAGGAGCAGAACTTCCTGCCCGTCATAAGCCACATCGCATACAAACTTGCCTGTTTCGGCATTATATACCACGGTACCACAAGGCACATCGATATAAATATCCTTGCCATCGGTTCCATGACACTTATCACGGCCACCATTTCCACCATGCTCGGCAAAGAAGTGGCGCTGATACTTGAGGTGCAGCAACGTCCAGTAGTTATGGTTGCCGCGGAGATAGATGCTTCCTCCACGTCCGCCGTCGCCACCGTCAGGACCGCCGTTAGGCTGGTACTTTACGTGGCGCAGGTGCATGGAGCCCTTGCCACCCTTACCAGAGCGGCATTGTATCTTTACGTAGTCTACGAAATTGGATTCAGCCATTTATTCTTTTCTTTTTATTTATTTAATGAATAAATCTTCCCCACCATAGCGGGGAAGATTCTTTATCTTGATTACAAGTTGTCGATTACATTGCAAACACGAGCGAAGATCTCATCTACAGTACCGAGACCCTCAATGTGATGATGAATGCCTTCCTTCTCATACCAGTCGATGAGCGGAGCAGTCTGTGTATGATAAACATTGAGACGCTTCTTGATAGTCTCCTCGTTATCATCAGAACGGCCGCTTTCCTTACCGCGGTTAATCAGGCGAGCCATCAGCTCATCCTCAGGAACAGCCAACTCAATCATCGCAGCAATCTTATGACCACGCTCAGAAAGCATCTTCTTCAGAGCCTCAGCCTGTGGAGTGGTACGTGGGAAACCGTCGAAGATTACACCAGCGTGATCCTTACCGAAGCTATCGTATACACTTGCGAGGATGTCAATCATCAACTCGTCTGGAATCAACTGACCATTGTCGATATAACCCTTAGCTGTCTTACCAAGTTCTGTACCGTTCTTGATTTCGTTACGAAGTACATCACCTGTAGAAATGTGACCGAGACCATACTTCTCGATCATCTTGTCGCTCTGTGTGCCTTTACCTGCACCTGGAGCGCCGAAAATTACGATATTTTTCATTTTTACCTTAATATATATATAAAATATTTATGTTGTGTCAGAAACTTAACTATATTTATTAACCCACTTCTGCCCCTAAAGAACTTGGAGACAAAAGAACTGCAAAAACAATTCCAAAGAGAACTGTTACAACGCCTAAGAAAAATAATGCATCCATTTTATGTAGAACCCTCCTATTCTTCTACAATGGTGTAGATGTCGCGGAGGTTTCTGCCTTCTTGGTCATAATCCAATCCATATCCTACGATGAAATCGTTAGGGATTTCCATAACAGCATAGTTGATATCAAGATCAACCTTCAAGTTGCCTGGTTTCACGAGGAGGGAACAAATTTCGATGCTGGCTGGGTTCAGCTTCTTCAGGTCTTCAATCATGTGAGCCATGGTGAAACCGGAATCTACGATGTCCTCTACGATAACCACGTGGCGGCCTGCCAAATCCTGGTTCAAACCCATCAGGGTCTTCATGCTGCCCGTAGAGGAGGTACCCTCGTAAGAAGCATACTTCACGAATGAAATCTCGCTTGGCACGGTAATCATTCGCATCAAGTCGGCTGCAAAGATAAATGCGCCGTTCAATACTGCCAAGAACACAGGGGGTCTTGCCTTCATAGTCCTTGTTCAGACGGTCTGCTACGACCTGTACTTTCTTCAGAATCTCAGCCTCAGGAATCGATGTTTTGAAGCTCTTATCCTTAATCTTTACTATGCTCATAGTCTGTTCTATAATAATATTTTCTGCAAAATTACGAAAAAAACATGAAACTTCGTGCTTTCATCAACTATTTTTTGTACTTTTGCATGAAAATAACCGTTTATCTGCATGAGTTGACAAATTATCACGACAGTTCGCGCAGATAATACTAAGATTATCAGATAATATGAAGATTTTCACAAGCGCTCAGATTCATGAGTTGGATAAATACACCATTGAGCACGAACCTATCAGTTCGCTCAACCTGATGGAACGTGCAGCCAAAGCGCTGACACGCGCCATAGAAGAGGAATGGTCTAACCGCACTCCAGTGGTTGTTTTCGCCGGTCCGGGAAATAACGGCGGCGATGCGCTTGCTGTGGCGAGAATGCTCAGCGAGGATGGATATGATGTAAGTGTATACCTCTTTAATGTACAGAACAAACTGTCGGCAGACTGTCTTGCCAACAAGAAGCGTCTGCTGGATGCAAAGAGAGTGAAATTTACTGAGATTATCACTAACCTGGACCCTCCTAAGCTCAATGCAGAAACGCTGGTGGTAGACGGACTCTTTGGTAGCGGACTCAACAAACCATTGGCTGGCGGATTCGCCGCGATGGTGAAATATATCAACCAGAGTCCTGCCAAGGTAGTAAGCATCGATATCCCTTCGGGACTGATGACCGAGGACAATTCCTATAATATCTATGCCAACATCATCCGTGCCAGTCTGACCCTTACCCTGCAGCAGAAGAAACTGTCGATGCTGATGGCGGATAACCAGCAGTACCTGGGCAGACTGCGCGTTCTCGACATCCGACTTTCCCAGGAATTCATCCAGAATACGGAGTGCCAGTGCCGCATACTCGAAGAGAACGACATCCGTCCGCTCCTGAAATCGCGCAGCAACTTTGCCCATAAAGGCAGCATGGGTAATGCGCTGCTCATAGCGGGAAGTTACGGCATGAGCGGCGCTTCGGTATTAGCCACCAAGGCTTGTCTGAGAACCGGTGCGGGCAAGGTAACAGCGCATACCCCAAAGCGGAATTATGAAATCATGCAGATTTCGGTACCTGAAGCGGTAGTGCAGATGGATGCAGAAGAAACCATATTCAGCGAACCGGTAGATACAGAGATGTTCGATGCGCTGGGCGTAGGTCCCGGATTGGGACAGAACGAGACAACAGCCATCGCCCTCATCGCCCAACTGCGCCGTGCAACCTGTCCGCTCGTCATTGATGCCGATGCGCTCAATATTCTTTCCAGCCACAGGGCGTGGATGCAGCAGTTGCCAAAGAATATCATCATGACACCTCATCCGAAGGAGTTCGACCGGCTTGCCGGCAATGCGAGCAGCAGCTGTACCGAAAGACTGATGAAGGCAAGCGAACTGGCTGAACGACTCCAGGCATACATTATATTAAAAGGACATTATTCTGCACTCTGCTACCCTGACGGAAAGATTGACTTCTGCAGTACGGGCAACAGCGGTATGGCTACAGCAGGCAGCGGTGATGTACTGACAGGTATCATCACCGGCCTTCTGGCTAGAGGATACAAACAGGAAGATGCCTGTCGCCTGGGTATGCATCTTCATGGTCTGGCTGGCGATCTTGCTGCCAAAGATCTGGGCAAAGAGAGCCTCATCGCCAGCGACATCATCCAGTATCTTCCGAAAGCATTTCTCAGATTGGAAGAATAATTATCAAGAAAATAAGAATATCCATAAAAGTCAGGAGTTCTCGGCTTCTGACTTTTTTACTTGTTTCTGCGCATCATAGAACCTTACTTCCAAGGTTCTCCTCAAATCATCGCGACGGTCCATATTCAACTTTTTGCGGATATGGCAACGCTGGCTGGTGATATTTGATTCACTCTTATTGAGTTCTGCACAAATTTCCTTTAAAGTATGCCCCTGAAGAATCAGCTTGCATATTTCCTTTTCGCTGAACGTAAGCCCATCACAAACCTGATCCCACGCCACTCTATCCAATTCTTCATTAAACAGATGTTTAGAAGCATGGGTTATAATCTTCTCCCGGACATCAGGAGTCAGACGCTTCATCAGGTTTCTGCTGCTTCCGGTTCATTATCCTTCAAATCGGCAAGCATATTCAACGCCTTGTTTTCAACCCGAGCCATCCGTTTCGGCTGGCGCAACCCCTTGGTTACAATACTCATATTATATACTGCCACATAAAGCAGCATCATGAAACCCAGAAAAATCGTCTTCATACTGAACAGAGCTGGCATAAGCGGAGTGCTGAACAGGTATATCAGCAACATCGGTATCATACCCACCGTGATGATGGTACAAGTCTTATACAAGGTTTGGCTCAACGCTGTAATAGCCAGGATAAAGACGACAAACAGGTTGCAGATAACGCTCAAATTATCATTAGCAAAACCGAAATTGATGCAAAATACGCTATCAAGAGCCAGTTTGGCGAACATCAGAAAGTAAAGAGAAGAAATACCTTTCACGAAAGCTATCTTCCGTTTCCAGACCAGGAACTGCAGGATGCAGAACACGAATGTATGCAAGCCACAGAGGCTTAAACCATAAGGTTCTTTCACAAGCAGAAAGAGCATAATATGATAAGGTATGATAATCAGCTCGCTTATCGTCAGAAGTAGAAAGGCGATAACGCGTCGGCGATCTACCACACCACAATATTGAGGGCATAAATGATGCTCTACCCTCACTATCAGGTTTACAATGTCATTCTTCAGTTTCATTTCGTTTTGGTTATTTTCTTAAATCTTGCTTATGCTTTCGTAAGTCAAATGGCTCTTTTTCTTGGAAATTGCCATTTTTTTTAGGGATTTATTGATTCCGGCTGCAAAATTATAAATAATATAAGAAATCCTTGTTCAATTACCAGAAAATCGTACAACTTTAACGATTTTAAGCATAAATCAGTGTACTATTTTGTTAAAAAGGGCATTTTTCAGTATTTTTCAGTGCTTAAAAATTTGGTTGTATCCAATATTCGTTCTAATTTTGCGCCAGAAAACCAACGACATGAGATACAGACGAACTAAAAAGTAAGTTGAAAGTAAACTGAAAGGAGAAAAGAACAGTTGAAAGTAAACTTCAGGAAACAAGAGTTCTCAGTAGATTCAGGTATTGGTGATTATTATAAAAGAGTAGTAAGAAAGTAAAAGGTGATTCTAAATCACTCAATGTGTTTTATAAAAAAGAAAAGATTAATTGAGGTATGAAGAAAAGGATTTTTATTGCGTTAGTAGCACTCGGCAGCCTAATCTGTCCTGCTCTAGCGCAGGAAGCTGCGGTAAAGACCAACTTGCTGTATGATGCAACGACAACCATGAACTTGGGTGTTGAATTCGGTCTTTCTCCAAAATGGACACTTGACGTATCCGGAAACTACAATCCTTGGACGTTTTCAAAGAACAAGAAATGGAAACACTGGCTCGTTCAGCCAGAGGCCAGATACTGGTTCTGCAACAAAATGATGGGTTCATTCATCGGCTTCCATGCCTTGGGTGGATCGCACAACATCGGTGGCATGGATCTTGACTTCAAGTTCCTGGGCACTGATTTCTCTAAGTTGAAAGACTATCGGTATGAAGGATGGTTTATAGGTGCAGGTGTAGCTTACGGCTACGCTTGGGCTCTCTCGAAACATTGGAATTTGGAAGCTGAACTTGGTGTAGGCTATATCTACTCTAAGGCAGATAAGTTTAACTGTGCTCAATGCGGAGATAAACTTGAAGATGACAAGGCACACAACTATGTGGGCCCGACGAAAGCAGCCCTCAACTTAGTGTATGTTTTTTAAAAAGAATCAGTGATGAATACATATAACATAATAGGTAGTATGTTCGGAGCCTTGCTTATCGCTCTTCCTATAGCAGCCGATAATACCCAGCAGGCTTACAAGAATCTGAAAATCCAGAATAAGGCAATCAGAAAGGTTGGCAACCAGGTGAAAGTGGCTATGGACTTGAACCTCGACCAAATTCAGCTTGCCAGCAACAAAGGTCTCATCTATACCCCAATGATCCTCAACGAAAAGGATACGCTCTTCATGCCGAGTGTTGAGGTGATGGGTAAAAAGAGATATATTTATTATCAGCGTAACCAGAAAACGGCTACGGCAAACCCACTCATCGTGGCACTCCGTAAGAACAAGACAGCACAGACGCTTCATTATGAATACGCCGCTCCGTTCAGCGACTGGATGAAGAACTCAAACTTCGCCATCAGCAATGATGCCTGCGGTTGCAACCAGCAACTTCTCGACGAAGGTATCCTGAATCCGGAAGGACGTGCATTCTCTACTCCGAAGAATCTCTTCAACGCTTATGTCCAGCCTAAGGCAGAAGCCGTAAAGGCAAGAAAGGAGAATGGTTCTGCCCGTTTGAACTTCAAGGTGAACAAGTGGGATATCTTGTACGATATGGGCAACAATGCCAACGAACTGGATAATATCCGCAAGACTCTCGACCTTGTGAAGAACGATTCGGATGTTACTATCACCAAGATAACCCTCCACGGCTATGCATCACCAGATGGCAGATATGCCAACAACAACAAGTTGTCGCATAACCGTACACAGGCGCTTTTGAAGCATATCCTGAAGATCTATCCTATTTCTTCAAAATTGTTTGCGACCACAGCTACAGCAGAGGACTGGGTGGGAACCATCAAGTATGTAAATGAGAATGATATTCCTCAGAAGGAAGCTGCACTTGAGATTATCAACAGCAACATGCAGCCAGATGCCAAAGAGAAAGCATTGCTCAAGAAGGCTCCTCAGGCTTATCACTATCTCCTGCAGAATGTATGGTCATCACTTCGCCGTACCGACTATACGATAGAATATGATGTTCAGGCATTCAATGTAGAAAAGGCTAGAGAGGTTATCAAAACCCGTCCTCAGAAACTCTCTCTCCAGGAGATGTATCTGGTAGCCCAGACTTATCCTAAGGGTAGCGCCGAATTCAACAATGTTTTCGACATAGCTGTAAGAATGTTCCCTGAAGATAAGCTTGCCAATCTCAATGCAGCCTCAGCAGCCATCGAACGTGGCGACAAGGTGAGTGCAGAGAAATATCTCCAGAAAGCTGGCGACAGTGCCGAGGCAAACAATGCCCGCGGTTGTCTGGCTTCCATGAAGGAAGACTATCAGACAGCCAAGCAATACTTTGAGAAAGCTATTGCCGGTGGTTTGAAGGAGGCACAGGAAAACCTGGATAAAGTTAACCAGGCACTTTAAAGTAACTATTTACTTTCTATTTATATAAGTATAAGATAAAAGATGATGTAAAATACGATCTGTTTTCAGCGGATTGTGCCAATATGTGCGAAACTTAATTTTGAGAATAAGAATTAATTAAATATATTGTATAACTTTTTTTGTATTAAGTAAAAAGATTATGAAAAAAATGAATTTGCTCGTAATGAGCTTGGTTTCAGCCGCAGCTTTGTCTTTCACTAGCTGCAGCGACAGTGAGGATTTGGCAGGTAACAAAGCAGATCAGGCTAAGGTAGATGGTTTCTACATGACTTTGAACGTACAGACTCCAAAGTCAGATGGTACCAGAACTATAGTTAACACGCCTACAGTGGATGCAACTGCAGCAGAATCAGATGTAACAAGCGGTACAATCTACTTGGTAGATGCTGCTGGTAATGTTGTTTTCAAAAAGCCAATCACAGAATCAGACTGGAAAGCAGGTAAGCCAACTCAGGGTAAAGAAGGTTCTACACAGCTTAAGATTGCTGTTGAGGATGTTGTTGCAGGTGCTACCTATAAGGTATATTTCTTGGCTAACGCTACAGATGAAAAGCCATGGGAGAATATCTTCACTGCAACAAATAAGTTTGCTAAGCCATTCGATAAAACAATAATTTCGCAATGTTCAACCAGAACGATAAAGCTGTTAATGGCAATGGCTATACTGTAGTATTTACCGATGACAACAAGAAGGAGGCTAATGCTGCACAGATTAAATACGACAACGCTGTAAGCCCTATCAAGATTGAGCGTTTGACAGCTCGTATTGATGAGCCAACTTCTAATGCTACTCAGATTGTAGCATACACAAAGGATGATGCAACACCTGCAGAGAAAAAGGCTATGAAAGATGCTGTTGATAAAGTAGAGTCTATTAAGATGACTGGCTACGCAATCTCTAACTTGTCAAACAAGAGCTATATCATGCAGAAATGGACTGGAACAACTCTGAACATTCCTTCAGACATCACATATTATCAGCCAACAAAAGAGTTCGGTACAAGCTATTTGCTTCAGAACTATAAACTTCAATGCTGAAACAACAACAATAATACAAAATTACGTATTTGAGAACAACAATGAGAATGCAGCAACTTCAATGTACTTCGAATATACTGTAAAGCTCAAGGATGATGACTATTTCAAGACAAATGCTACTTCGATGATGGTACATTCTACCGTTACAACAACGTTATTTATACAGAATTTCAGGACATCATCGAAAGCTTACAAAGATCAAACAGGGCCTCTTTAATGGCCAGACCAAAGAGCATGACTGTTGACGATGAAAGCTGCTAAAAATGACTAATGCAAAGAACTGAGAAAGCAAAGCTGGATGAATTCCGCAAGAATATGATATCGAGGTATTCAACTGCGGTAAGACATACTATGTTCAAGAAGGCTATCAAGATCAGTACCTCGCTTACGCCAATGCTATCCAGCGTAACAGCATCTACCTGTTCAATATTAAGAACATATTTAATGTAGGTGCCCAGGTTCCTAACGGCACACCAGATAAGGAACGTTTGTTCTATCTTGATGTTGAGGTTTCTGTTAACCCTTGGGTTCTCAACACCAGGACGTTGATTGGAGTAATATTCCGTCATACCAGAAAGATAAAATATAAATACTTATATATATACCAAGACTCTCGGGGGAACAATCCTCCTCCGAGAGTTTATCAATCAAACGTTCGTTCTGAAAAGAACGAAAACATTCTTAAAAGATAACTAACATTGTCGCCCATGTATAAAAGGTGGGAGATACAAAGACGTGCCGTCATACCCCCAACCCGAAAGACTGCACTTTTCATCCTTAGATAATAACGATGCCGAAGGCAACGAAACAGAGAGCTGATGAAGCAAAGATATTCGCTACCTACGGCACTCTCTATATAAAATAAGTAAAAGTAAAAGATTATAAAAGATAAAGAATATGGCACATTTCCTCAACAACAAATGTTGCAAGCTGGTTTGCATCTCAGCCATCGCACTCACTTCTCTTTCATCTTGCATGAAAGATGATATCACGAGCTGCCCTACAGCTAAGTTGTCGCTCAAATTCGACTATACTTATAATGTGAAAGAGGCTGATGCTTTCTCTGCTGAGGTGAAGAACCTCAACGTTTATGTATTCGACAAGAACGGTAAGTTCGTAGATAACTATACCGAGTCGGCTGACAAGTTTGAAACAGGTCATAAGATGGAAATCACAGACCTGCAAGCAGGCAAGTATACCTTCGTCTGCCTGGCTCGTGACAAGCAGCCTGCCGCAATGGGAACAAGAGCCGAAGGTGATGATGAGACCGAGTTTAGGTTTACTAAACTTACCCCAGGTATCTCTACCATCAACGACCTGCAAGAGGAAATGGGCAAAAAAAACGAAGAAGAATCCGTAAACGACAAGCACTTCACCGCACTCTATACCGCACAGGACTCCCTCAACTTTGATGGAGAAAACGATGTGCAGGGAAAATTGAGTCTGATGAAGTGTACCAAGACATACCGAGTGGTGATGCTCCCATTCGAACCCGACCAGGAAGGATTCACAGCCGAAAACTTCGATGTAGAAATCAAAGGTTCCGCTGCCCTACTCGACTATAAGGGCGACAAGGTAAAGCCAAAGGCAATCACCTATCTTCCTTATGAGAAGAAACTGGTAGAAAACCACAGCGGCAAGACCGAGGTAGAAGGCGAAGACGTAGAAAAGGCGCTGGTTTACGACCTGTCATCATCACGTATGTTCGAAACCAAAGATGACAACAAGAGTCGCGCTTCCGACGGATCCAGCCAATATGATGACAAGCGCATCGTCATCACCGACAAGCGCATCAACAAAGTCATCTTCAACCACTCCCTGCCTTGGTTCCTCTCACTCTGTGCCAGCGACCGCTACGGCAAAGACTGGAGCGACCAGCAGTATCTGGACCGTCAGGACCATTACACTCTGGTATTCTACGTGCCAGCTCCAAGTTCTACCTACAGCATGGATGCAAGAATCAAGGTAAACAACTGGGTTCTGAATCTTCAGAATGCCGACCTGGGAAAATAAGAAAAGAAAGAAGTATAAGTAAAAGAAAGAAAACATGAAACGCTATCAATCTACTCTGACCAAGATGACACGCCCAGTGTGTATGGCACTCGCTGCTTTGCTCATGGTAGGCGCAATGGCATCCTGTTCAGAGAACGAAAATACAGAAACTGCTCAGGCGACAATGCCTATCTGAGCCTCAGTTTCTCTACCGGCACCGGAAACAGTACCAGAGCCGGAGAAACTAGCGGAAAGGCTCTTGCCGACAATGAGACTGATGCAAATCCTACTCAGGAGAACGACATCCATAATATCAAGGTATGGGTGTTCAAATCAAATACCGGCGATGAAGCCACTCCTATCTCTTATAAAGCAGAGACGCTGAGCGAAGTGAAGAACGGTAACTATACCCTGAGCCTCCGATTCCTGAGAAAGATTGGCGGCCAAGAAGTAAAGAACATCGACCTTTACATCCTGGCAAACTCTGAGAGCATCAACATGCCGGACCAGATAAAAGGCAAAGACCTCAGTTCTGTAACCCGCAAAGATCTGAAAGAAGTCTGCTTTACCTCACCTTTCGGTATCAATAGCGACGGAAATGCAGAAACAAAAGAAGTGCCAGCCGGAAAGGGACTCCCTATCTCCCGTGCCATCACCAAGATTTCTGTAGACAGTCATGTGGCTGATACAGAAGAAGGAGCCAAAGCCAAAGGTATTAGGATTCCTTTGGTGCGCGCCGTTTCGAAACTCCATTTTTACTTTGCCCGCAAATCGGGTTCTGATGCCAATACCAGTCAGGTAAAGGTAACAAAAATAGAGGTAGAAGGAAACACCATTCCTACTGCCAGCTATGTTTTTCCCGACGAAGCGACATATAACGAGAATGGTTACAACCAGAACGTAACCAGCCAGAAATACGACAACGCAGGTACAGATTACGTATCAAACGCTCTGAAACTGGCAGGTGTAGAGAACAAGGATATCAAGGAAGTGGATAATCCTGAGAGTTTCATCAAAAAGAATAATCAGTCTGCCCAGGAATATCTGGATGCTTTTAAACAGGCAGGCATTGGTTCTCACAATCTCTGTTATCTCCGTGAGACCAACAAAGCCATCCGAGGCACCATCTACTATTCATTAGATGGAGGAAAAACCGAGAAGCACGAGACCTTCAATATTCCTTCTGAAGGAAATGCCATCAGAAACAGAGAACTGGTAGTTTATGGTTATTTCCTCAACGGACAGATGGGCAAGCTCACCGTTACTCCATCTATTCAGGAATGGCAGGATGGAGGAACATTCGATTTCATCGATGCCTCTACCAACCTGGTTATTCCTGACGGCGATCAGACCGCCTGGGGCTACAAGGTATATTACGGTTTCCCAAAACGAGGACCGATGATTACGCTCAAGGATATCGATACCAAAGGTAAGCCTTGGATTCTCCAGACAGACAACCCGATGTTCGGATTCGTACAATGCGATAAGGATGGCAAATATCCGGAAGAAACGCCTTACTACAATCCCGAAATCACACAGAATAATGATGGCAAGAATCCGGTAGGAAAAACCTACAAAATAGAGGATTTCATCATCAATCAAAGTGGTAAGAAGGAAACGCTTTACTTCTATGTCGTGCCAAAGAACAGACTGGATCTGGCAAAGCCACACAATGTAAAGGCGCAGGTGTTCCTGACCAAATATCCGAACGATAAGTTCGTCCTGAATCCAGGTTTCAAATATAAAGGATGTAAAGAGGGCAAATTCGCCGGTAAGGATATTCACTTTGAACAAGTATTATAAAGACAACAGAAAATAACATTCATCATGAAGAAGTTATATATAGACATAAGATTCGCAAAATGCATCTTGGCTCTTACGGCAGGATGGCTCATGGCAGGATGCTCAGCTGAAGACGAACTGGAAAACGGTTCGGCTACACAACAGTTGAGCATGACTCCCATGGTCAACGACCTGCAGACCACAAGAGTGAAGGAAGAAGAGAATCTTCATGAAAAAACTCTGTCTTCTCTTGACTTTAAGATGTTCGAACCAACATCCAGCGAACGCAGAATAGACAGTCTGTTCGACACCCCTGCAGAGAACAAAGCAGAGGAACTGGGTTCGGGCGACTGGAAATCGACACTCCATCTTGATGTGAATAATACTTATCCTTACTATGCAGTAGCCAATGCAAAGGAAAATCTCAAGGGTAAGAATCTGAAAGAACTCCTTGCCAGTACCCAGCAGGATGATGACATCTGGAAGCCAGCTACCATGGTAAACGACAAGAAATTCCTGATGAGCAGCCAAGGTAAGTATACCATCACCCAAGATCCGGAACAGGATATTCCGGTAGAACTGGTGAGAGCGGCAGCCAAAATCAAGCTGAACATCTCTTCTACGGTGAAGGATTACAAAATAACAAAAGTAATGTGGAAGTTCATCAATTACAATACCAATACAGCTATCTTTGCCAATCAACCGGCTGATCAGAATATCAAAAAAAATATTCAGGAGAATAAGGCTACAGCAGAGAAAGACGAAAATGGTAATGATATTTATAAGATAACAACTTACAGCTATTCCACAACATGGAACGGGAAAGATGATATGCCACAGTTTGTTGCAGCTGTTACCTTCGAAAGTGCAGATGCAAAGACAACCATTATCAAGAATCTGGTTATCCCTGTGCGTGATCCACAAGGCGAAAAGAAGCTGGAGCGCAACTATATCTATACCGTCAATGCAGTCATCAAGTATCTGGATATCAATACAGATATTGATTACAACGGAAAGGAAGACTATCTGCAATGGGCGATTACCAAATGGACCGTAGGTGAAGATACCCACGTCAATGCGGATGGGGCAAGCTATCTGGTGGTATCTCCTACTGCCATAGATATAAAAGGTGGTGAAAGCAATGATTTTACAGATTACACGATACGTTGGTTTGCATCTTATGAATGTGACATTGAGAATCCAACTACTTATTATTTTGACAGATATGGTAATAAGCAGTCCGGACAGGATGGACAGATCAAGGCAAATTTCGAAGAGTCTACTGGAAATCGCTATAGAGGATGGATAGACGTACATGCTGGAGCTCCATCATACTGTACTATTCAATATTCCTATTTTAACATCAAAGTTAGAAACGCAGACAAAAAACAGGAAATAGCCGTAAGAAAGTATCCTTCGGTCTATTCAATGAATGTAAGAAGCGAAGGTACAAATGATTTTGAAGAGAAGAATCATCTGTACACGATACAGTTCTCCAGCAACAAGTATGCTACAGATTACACCATAGCCAAACCTGTAGTCAACAATGAGAATAAATCTGCAGACAATACGGTATCTCCTGCTTACATCCTTGCATCAACCGCAAAGGGTGAAAAAAGCGCCAAGGATAATCAGGCTGCAAGAGATTACTGTAAAAAGTATCAGGAAAAGGCTACGACTTATAAGAATGAGAGTCTCGAACTGAAAGGTTGGCGACTTCCTACAAAGGAAGAAATCAACAGAATCTATAAGTTAGGCAACGAAGATAAGGCTATAGGCAAACACCTGCTGAGAGGCGAATACTATTGGACGCTGGATGGAGACAAGACCGAGAGGAACAGCAATAATCTGCAGGACGGTACCTACGTTCGCTGCGTCCACGACCTGACTCCGGGAGAAATAGTACTGATAGAGAAACAAGGTGAAAAGTAAAGAAGGTAAATGACATGAAAGAAATAAAATTATATATCGGAATCATAGCAGTCCTGTTAACAGCAATGTTGACAGGCTGTTCTGACAGTATAGCCGACAGCGAACCTTCTAAAGACGAAACCGAAGAAGGTTACTACACAGCCAGTTTCAATGTATCCATCCCCAACTTCGAACAACAGGTAACCCGAAGCACCGTGTTCATGAATGAAGGAATTCCGAAAGACAGCATGAAACTCTTCTGCTTTGATAATGAAGGTCAGTTTATAGGTTTCGGCAAGGTTACAAAATTTGATGAAATCAAAGGATTCACAAGAGACAATAATGGTACAATTCATGATAATGGAGACATTCATCTGGATGGAAGCACAGAACCTCATAATTTCTTTGCAACCATACCAAACCAAACGTCCCGTATCCATCTGGTTGCCAACACTGGAAGCCAATACCAAACCATCAACTGGGGCAACCAGGCAAATTGGGTAGGTATGCATGAGAATATGCTCATGACTACATTTGAAACAGAACATGGTGAAAACCAGGCTGCCTATATACGCTATTGGGGATATATCAAGAAAGACTCTCCAGAAGAACTGAAAGAGTATCTGAAACCAGATAACAAAAAGAAAGATTATATCATTCATCTCATCAGAGACAGAGCGAAGATTTCTGCAGACTGGAGCGATTCGGTAAAGAAAGCAAATCCTGGTATAATAAACGACTTTAAAATGACAGTCATCAATGGTGTGGCTTACGGAACGCTGGCTCCCTTCAACAGAGACAGTCTGTTATTCAACCCTACTACAGGAGATGATGAGTGGGAATGGAAGGTAAATTATGTTACCCCAGCCATCAACACCCGAAGACTGAAAGGTGATGTTGGTCAGATGTTCAACCCGACAGGTGCTTTCGAAGAGCACAATCTGCCAACAGATCCTGCTAAAGTGATTTTATGGCATGATGGCCTCTATTACCTGATTTACTTACAGGACAGCAATAATAAGCCATACGCCATCAAGCGTAATTATGAATATAAAATCATCATTGATAAGCTGGATAAGAGCTATGGCAATTCTAATTCTGAGGTAGCATTGAAAAGTGCACCGGCAAACAACCCTTGGATTAGAGTAGAACAGATTGTACCGGGCGTTACTGATGGAAATTACGAACTGGCTATCGTCGGAGGTACTTATAAGACTGTAAATACAGGTGAAAATACTGAGCAGACGGTACAGTTCACTTATAAGGGTAGCGATGCCGAAACGAAGCAACCTACCGATTTCGAGGCTTTATGGACTGAGAATCTGACATACGCAACTGCAGATGCCCCAGTGGTTACCAACTATACTTATAACAAAGCTTCAAAGACCGGTACCGGTACCATCACCTATAGGCTGGACAAGATAGACAAGACGTGGCGAGAGGGCATCATACACCTCATCGACAAAGTGCATGGACTCAACAGAAGCATCCATCTCTATAGTGTGAGTGAGGCTAATTATGACTTCAAAAATGCTGTTAATATAAGTGCAACATTGAACAGCGAAGGAGATTTCACCATCACCATTCCTAAGGATTATCCTGACGGACTGCTGCCTGTGAATTTCAAAATCGCATCCAATGATATCAATCCAGAAGACTGGAAGGTAGAAATAGGTGATACTCAAGCCGAAACGGAAGGCAACTGCAAAACAGGCAGCTGGTTTACCTATAAGGCTGAAGTAATCAGGAGGAATTCAGGAACTCTTCTGGAGGAAGGAGAAAGAACCTATATATATACCTTTAAGTTGAGGAATGTGCGCAGCAATGCCAAAAAAGATGACAAGGGATGCTTCTGGCTGAAGGCTGATAACTTCAACCAAGGAAAGGCCAAGAAGTTTGAATTCACCTATAAGTAGTAAGTCTTAGAAAAGTTTAGTTCATATATCTGTATCGGGGCGCATATCGTTTCAAAATTTAAATGCCCCCAAATATCAATGAAATAGGTAATAAAATAATTATCATTTACTATACAAATAATATGCGGGAACCAATAAATTAAACTAGACTGGTCGTTGGAACTGTAGTTGCCGAGGTGATCTCACCTTCTATAGTTCCGCGGCTTTTTTTATATAAAAAACCTTGCCACTTTCAATTTTATTTTGTAATTTTGCACCCGTTAGTAATATCATTAATTCCAATATAAAGATGATGGCAAGATTCATATTCCTCAGTTTCTTCATGCTGGTTGGAGCCTTAGCCCCAACCAAGGCTCAGAACAGTTTCCCATACCCTGCTCTGCCAGACAGTCTGCGCAGCGTAGAGCAACGCGCAACATACCTGAGCGAGCACTATTGGGACAACTTCAACTTTTCCGATACCCTGGAACTGGCAAACAAGGAGATGGCAGAACAGGGCTTTGTCAACTTCATCGATATTCTGGCCCGTTTCGACCAGGAAATAGCCCAGAAGGGTATTGCTGCCTTTACAGCCAAAGCTTACCAGCAGAAGCCATCTAAAGAGAAGTTTGAAAGCCTCATCGAGCATTATTATGAGAACCCTGAGTCGCCCATGCGCAACGACAGGGTATATGCCCTATTTCTGGAAGACATGGCTAAATCGCCATACTTCGATGAAACCGAGAAAGAAAGAATAGGATTTAAACTGAAACAGGCAAGAAAGAACTTGCCTGGCACACAGGCTACCAATATCAGTTTTATGCAGGAAGACGGCAAGCCTCATCAGTTGAGCGATTACCGGGAAAAGAAGGTTATCTTATATTTCTACGATCCTGACTGCGAGAACTGCCACAAGATATCTGCATGGCTCGACAAACAGACAATACCAGCCGGCTTCAGTCTGCTCCGCATCGTAGCAGATAACCGCTTGAGCACGATTTACGGGCTCAAAGCCATGCCAACCATTTACCTGTTGGATAAAGAGAATAAGGTGATATTAAAAGACTGTACACCTGAACAGCTCATGGAAGCATTACGGGGAAATGAAAACAGAAAGTAAAACTAGACTGGTCGAAAGAAGCGACATCTGTTATTGAATAAACATATCATTTACTATCATTTGTCTTAACTTCGTATATTATATATCAACATACCATTCATTATAATTGTAACTTCATATCATTTATTATATATCTGAATTGCATTTTACTATTTATATGTATCTTAATTAGCTCGGGAAGAGTCATACTTCAACTTGAACTCCTCACGGGCGTGATCATTGCGCATTACAACAACCACATAGTCACCATCCTTAACTGTTCCTACCTTGGCAACAAGCGTATAATAACCATACTGACCAGACTTTCCATAATCACCTGTTTCGGTAATGATTAACTTCTTGCCAACCAACTGAGTTGCAAACTTGATATTTGTACCTTGGTCGAAGATTACATTCTTATGAGTCAGCATCAGCTGACCACCCGGAAGAACCTTGCAAACCAACTTCTCATCATTCTCAGCCTTACTGTTAGACTCCTCGCTTACGGCAGAGCCCGCAGTCATGGAATAGCTGAGCAAAGAGAAACCTGACTCATCGGTGGTAACGCGACTAACTGTTTCACCCATTTCATCGTCAGATGCACTGCAACTTACAAATCCTATTGTCATCATAGTCATAGCGATGACCATCATAAAATACTTCTTCATAGTTATACCATTTACTAATTGTTTTCATTATCATTTAAACCAGTCATCTTCAGATTCCAGCCTTTCGGCCATTACCATCCGATGCTTTTAAAAACAAACACCTTTCGGTTTAAATCATCTTTTACAATTACACAAATGATATGTTGGGAGGAGTGATATCATTTACTATTGGTTATCATTTACTATTGGTTATCATTTACTATTGCTTATCATTTACTATAGGGCTTATACCCCTCTTACATGTCCTGTTCTTTCGTTTGAACATTGCAAATATAGGAAAAAAGTCAATAGGATGCAAGTTTTCTTAGCTAAATAATGTAAAGATTTTCATGTTATCGTGCACAATACGCATTACATGCTGACAGATTGTATGATTGCGAGAAAAAAGGGGATAAAACAAAAGCGGGAACCCTTTCGGATTCCCGCTCATATCTTGTGTTGTAAAATCTCGAAGATTAGTCGAGGTTAGCCAACTTGTTGTCAGAATGAAGAACATCCTTGATCTTGTGGCTATAGAGGTCAACCATGTACTCACGAGCCTTACCGCAGTACTGACGTGGGTCGAAGTACTCTGGGTGAAGAGCCAATGTCTCACGAACACCTGCTGTGAAAGCAAGACGAGAGTCAGAGTCGATGTTGATCTTGCAAACAGCGCTCTCAGAAGCCTTAGTCAACTGCTCCTCTGGGATACCAACTGCATCTGGCAACTTACCACCGAACTTGTTGATGATATCAACATACTCCTGAGGAACTGAAGAAGAACCGTGGAGAACGATAGGGAAACCAGGAAGCTGCTCCTCAACTGCTGCCAATACGTCGAATGCCAATGGAGGAGGAACGAGGTGACCAGTCTTAGGGTCACGTGTGCACTGCTCTGGCTTGAACTTGTAAGCACCGTGAGAAGTACCGATAGAGATAGCCAATGAATCAACACCTGTACGTGTAGCGAAATCTACAACCTCCTCAGGCTTTGTATAGTGAGACTCCTCAGCTACTACGTCATCCTCAACACCAGCGAGGACACCGAGCTCACCCTCTACAGTTACACCGAACTGATGAGCGTAATCAACAACCTTCTTTGTCAATGCAATGTTCTCCTCGTATGGAAGTGCAGAACCATCGATCATTACAGAAGAGAAACCGAAATCTACACAGTCTTTACATGTCTCGAAGCTATCACCGTGATCGAGGTGAAGAACGATCTCAGGATGGTTGCAACCCAACTCCTTTGCATACTCTACAGCACCCTCTGCCATGTAGCGGAGCAATGTAGGGTTAGCATACTTACGAGCACCCTTAGATACCTGAAGGATAACTGGTGACTTCAAGTTTGAAGAAGCCTGGATGATAGCCTGGAGCTGCTCCAAGTTATTGAAGTTGAAAGCAGGAACGGCCCAACCGCCCTTGATAGCTCTTGCGAACATGTCCTTAGTGTTCACAAGACCGATTTTCTTGTAATCTACTGCCATAATTTTACTTAATTTATTGTTTAATGAAACATTCTTTTTTTCTTATATATAATAAGGTGTAGAACTTATGAGGCTCTTTCCTTACCGAGTGCAAATTTACCTTTTTCTTTTGAGACAACAAAATGATAATTCGATTTTTCGTGTTGCAATCGAGTTAAAAAAGTTAATTCCGCACCAATACCCTACAAAACACAAAGCTTTTGCTAAACGCAGTTAGCAATTTAACATCTTTATATTTACATCTTTCTGTCCAACCGCCAGTTACTTCTTGGCAAGTTTATATTCACGAGCCGCATAAGCCAGAACGATGACAAATCCTATGAGCGGTACCAGGAAAGGAAGTGTGAAATGAGTACGGTCGGCGATGAGTCCCATCAACAGAAAACCGCAACCTCCTATTGGCGTCATCATCAGAAGTGAAGAGGCAGTCTTGGTAAGGTTGCCCAAACCCGTGAGGGCGATACTGAAGATGGTAGGGAACATGATGGCCTCGAACATATAGTTGCAAAGCAGGGCTACCAGCGATAGCTTACCCAGATTTGACAGGACTAAAAGTATACAGACAACACACCCCACAGCACAGATCAGCAACATCGTTGTTGCCTTGATTCGGCGCATAACCCAGGAACCGAGGAATCTGCCTACCATAAAGAATGCCAGCGCACAAGTCAGGGCTACGGAAGCCGTGCGGTCGTCCATCCATTTCATGCCCGTAACGAAATTGATGAAGTAGGAATTGATTGAAATCTCTGCCACTTCATAGCTCAGCAAAGCCAGAAGTCCAAACACGAACATCTTGTGATGGGAAAAGAGTTTGCTGATATTAGAACCGGCTGCCTCATCTTCTGCTGTTGCCACATGTCTGATTTCCGGTAAATCTACACGTGAGAAAACCAGAGCTATCACCAGCACCAGAATACCCAGAATGGTATAAGGCACCACCACATTGCCGCCCTCTTCGGTCTGGTTGAAGAGGAACTGACCGATGCAAAGTGTGGCGAAAATGCCACCCAATCCATTAAACGACTGCGATAAGTTCAGTCGGCTGGTAGCTGTATTCTTGGCACCCAGTTCGGTAACATAGGGATTGGCGGCTGTTTCCAGGAACACCAAACCGCACCCGATAATGAAAAGACAGAGCAGGAATGCTGAGAAACTGCCCACCGCAGCACCCGGGATAAAGAGCAAAGCGCCAATACCAAAGAGGAGCAGACCAAAGACTACTCCACGGCGATAACCATACCGGTTGATAAAGAAGCCAGCAGGTATTGCCATCAGGAAATAACCCAGATAGGTGGTAACCTGAATAAGGGCGGAATGAGTAATACTGATGTGCAGAGCATTCTGGAAGTGCTTGTTGAGCACATCCAGAATGGCACGAGCGAAGCCCCACAAAAAGAAGAGCGACGTAATGAGAATGAATGGGACAAGATATCTCCTGTCGGTTGTCTGATTTGTATCTGTCTGTTGTTCTGTTAACATATTCATAAGGCATTCATTTTAGCTGGGAACAAAGGTAAGGCTTTTCGATGGAAATTCCAAACTTTCCCAGGATTATTTGTTGTTTATATCAAATATAATTGTCTTTACAGCCAGATGAAATCTCCGTTCATCGACGCTGAACGGCGGTTCAACGTCTTTGAACGGCGGTTCAACGTCGATGAACGGACATTCAACGTCGATGAACGAAGATTTTATCTGATAGTAAATACATCTTTAACTAGAAATAGAACGTTTCTGATGGCTATTCAGAGACAACTCTTCCCGTCATTCCTTCGGAATCAAGACGGCTCCCTCCTGCTTCTTACCATCCATCAGAATTCTCATCGGGTGCTCAAAGCGTACATGACGGACATATTGCGTCTCCTCTACAGCCGGCATTGCATCCAGGATTTCCTTATTTACAAAGCCGCCTTCACCTGTATTTGTATCTACCGTAAAGTATCCCACGCCAAAAGAGGTGAGGTTCTGGAAGAAGTGAGTACCCTGACTAGGATCGATATTGTAATTCTTCAGAGCCACCTCTACGATAACCCGGGCAGCGCTGATATGCGGCCATTTTACAGGTACACCCAGATAATGGTCGCTGGAGCCCCAACGGCCAGGACCTATCAGCACATAGTTCTTGCCGTCAGCAAGGAACTTGCGGTTGATTAGTTCTATATCATCGGCTACATAAAAATTATTCATCGCAGAGAAGTGGTCATCATACTTCACATAAACCACATCAACCACATCTTCGCTGATGCCATGACCCAGCGAATTGTGCGAACGCAACAGGCAGTCGGAATCAGGGATAGCCTTCACATCTTCATCAAGCATCTCCTTGGCATCAACGATAGGACGAATCTGAAGAAGATAGAATTCGCAGCTCCTGTCATTATTGATATTGCAGGCAAACTCTATCTCCACAGGTCTGCGCATAGCCCCTGCTCCATACTTCATCGACATCTGCAGTATCTCTGGCAAAGGCACCACTCCATGCTGGAGCACACTTGAGAAGGTTATCAGTTTGCGGCCATTCTCATAGACTCCATCATTGATGACCTGATCGTATAGATCGAAAGTAGATGCGATATAGGTAAGACTCTGGTCTTCTACGGCATCTTTCACCCGGAGTTTAAGAATATTAAAACCATCATCCACCTTGAAATCATTGCCCACATGCTTCATATCCAGCGCATAGAACTGGGTCTGGGTGTCGCGCAGAGCCAGCTCAGTTTCCGATGTCTGGAGCACCTGATTCGGATGGTAAGGACAAACACGAAGGGTCTGACCTCCATCTACGATATATTTACCCAAGCCCAAGGCTAGACTGGCTATACCCTCTTCAGCTTCTTCATCACCTATCGGATAATAATTGAGCGAACGGAGCACACCGCTCATGGTAGGATAAAACCTTGTACCATAGTCTTTACCCACAACCTGCTGCAAGATAACAGCCATCTTTTCCTGATCGATGACATTGCTCGTTGCAGTCATGTAAGCCTTCGAGTCGCGATAGAACACAGAAGCATAGACACCCTTGATGGCACAGGCCAGCATCTGCAGCATCTGATACTTATCTTCCAGATACGGAATCATATAGGTAGAATAGATACCGGCAAACGGCTGATAGTGGGCATCTTCGAGCAGCGAACTTGAACGGATTGCAATAGGACTCCTGGTTGCCTCAAAGAAGGTGAAGAAGTCGGCTATCAGCGAATCGGGCAGCTGGGCATGCAGGAAGTGCTTCAGAATCTCATCGTCGCTAGCATCACTCAAAGCTATCGGATAGAGATTGTTGCTCATCATGAATTCGTCGAAGATATCGGTACAGAGCACCACGGTCTTCGGAATCTGCACGGTGGCATTCTCAAACTGATTGAACTCAGGGTGACGCTTGATGACATTGTCCAGGAATGCAAGACCTCTACCCTTTCCGCCCAGGGAGCCTTCTCCGATACGGGCAAAGTGGGCATACTTGTCAAACTTCATGCGGTCGAAAACAGCCACTACACCGATGTTTTTCATGTGACGATACTGCACGATGGCATCGAAGATAATCTGTCGGTGAGCATCTACATCCTGTAATTTTTCCCAGGTAACATGCTTCAGGAAAGCTGATACAGGGAAGATGGCACGAGCACAAAGCCAACGGCTCATATGGTTGCGGCTGATATGATAGAGCATGGAATCGTTAGGAATATTGAAGATGTTATCCTGCAATTCCTTCAAACTATGAATGCGCATAATCTCCTCATGAGTCTTAGGATCACGGAATATGAAATCGCCAAAGCCCATGTGCTCTTCCATCAGACGGCGAAGATCTACGCTCATCTTCTTCGAATTCTTGTCAACAAAGCGGAAACCTTCTGCCTCTGCCTTCGCACGGTTCTCACTTTCAGAACTTTCTATGATAAGCGGAACGAAAGGATCATTCTTCCTGATATAACGGAAAAGTTGCAAACCTGCATCTGGACATTTCTCGCGACCGAAAGTATCCGTACGATGCTTAGGCTTCTCTTCAGGCATCACTTCATTACCAAAAGCTTTGGCAGCACTCTTTAACGGGAAACGTGCATCGCTGATTACACCCAACGTGTTATCAGAATACTTATCATACAGTTTCTGGGCTTCCTCGTAAGTACGAGCCAAGACCACCTTAGGACGGCCACGCATACGCATAGTAGCCGCATGCCGGTTCAGAGCCTCCTGAGAAAAGTTCTTGCTCTGCTCCAATATGTAATTATAGAGATTAGGCAATATAGAACTATAGAAACGGATAGAATCTTCTACCAGCAGAATCATCTGCACGCCTGCTTCCTGTATGTCATGTTCAAGATTCATCTTATCCTCTATCAGCTTGATGATAGAAAGAATAAGATTGGTGTTGCCAAGCCAGCAGAAGACATAATCGAAGATACTCAAGTCTTCATTCTGCATACGCTTGGTAATGCCATGAGAGAAAGGCGTAAGAACAACACAATGGATATTGGGAAACTTACCCTTGATGTCGCGCGCTACGTCGAAGGCATCATTATCAGCATTGCCAGGCATGCAAATCACCAGATCAATGACGGTAGAACGCAGCACAGCAGCAGCCTCTTCGGTAGTAGAAACCTGAGTAAAGGTTGGCGGATAGCGGAGCCCCAGCTCCATATATTCATTATATATCTTCTCTTCGATACGTCCATCATCTTCAAGCATGAACGCATCGTAAGGATTGGCTACAATCAGTACATTGTAGATACGGCGCATCATCAGATTCACAAACGATACGTCTTTCAAGTAGAATTTATTCCACTCCTGAGGTATATTATTTTCCATAAATGAAGTTAAAGTTTGTGCAAAGATACTGATTTTCTGAGATTTACTTGCATCTTTCAACATTTTTTTTTATATTTGTGCCATAAAATATGAAGATATGGTTACAAAATCTTTCATCACAGCCATCTTGGCTATATTCAGCCTGGTTCCATGCTACGGACAAAAGCACCAGCACGGCAAGGCATCATATTACTCTAAGAGAGCAACAGGTGCCCGTTCTGCAAGCGGCCAGAGAATACATCATGACAGTTTAACATGCGCACATCGGTTTTATCCCTTCGGAACGCACCTCAAGGTTACAAACCTTAGCAATGGCAAGAGTACTATCGTAAAAGTCATCGACAGAGGGCCGTTTGGAAGAGGTAGAATCATCGACCTATCATGGAAGGCTGCAAAAGAAATTGGTATGATTGCACAAGGCGTAGCTTCTGTAAAAGTTGAAAGGGTCGAAAAACCGATTCCTTACAAGCCAGAGAACACAAAATTGCCTAAAGTTGATTTCGAAGTGGCTGAAACGGAATATGAATTTCCAAACAAGTGGGGAACTACTGACAGGAATAAGGAAAATCATCACAGCAGTAAAAAAGAAACAAATAAAATTACTTCAAAGGTAATAAATAAAACAGAACACCATAAAAGCAAAGAGGTGACAAAGGCTGAATTAAAAAAGCAAAATACAGATAAAGCAAAAAGTAAAGGCGAGAATCATCATTGATTCTCGTCTTTACTTTTTTATTTATAACGGAATCCTAAAATAAGATACTATCATACAAATTCATTATCCTACCGAAATTTTATTTGGATTTTGTCGGAATATCAAACTGATTAACCTTGGAAATCGTCTTACCGCCTTGTATAACAGAAACACAGAAACAAGCTGTACCATTCTTTAAACGGTTATCAGCCTTGACCATTGCTGTATATCGAATCACATGGCCAGGAGCAATACTTTCTACATGAACACTTGGAGATATGAAAATATGCTTATTACCGGTAGTCTCAATAACGGTAGGAACTACATCATACAACGTGTGAGCTCCGTTATTTCGGATTTCAAAAATAACTTTGGCTGTTTCATTCCGATTCAAAGTACTGTCCTCATTTGAATCGACAAAACGGGCATTCAATATTTCCAAAGAGGATGAATAGGCATAATTCTGACCAAGTTCTTCCAGTGTAGAACTAGGAATAGTAGCTACTGGCTGCTGAGCACTGTAACTTCCGGTATAATCCCTATCATTGAAATCATAAATTCTATCATCACCTGAATTAGTTGAATCAAAGATTTCGTCATTGGAATAAACAGGTGAAGATTGCTGATAAACTCCATCCTGATAAGAATGATGATCATGGTGTGATCTATCCCGATAAACAGATTCTCTTTGCTGCTGGGACTTCTGGTCAGCCTGACTACCAATGGCCGCTCCAACGGCAGCACCGCCAGCCATGCCGATAATAGTACCCATATCTGAACCTCTAGGACCACCAGACAAGCCACCGATAGCAGAACCAAGAATAGAACCAAATGTGGCACCAGCATAAGCACCACTTCCCGTATAAGTATCGCAGCTACTCAACAGCAAAGAAGAGCAAGCTACAAAAAGCATAATCTTTTTCATCTTCATTAAGCTTTAAATTTCTGCTGCAAAGATACAAAGAACTAAAAGAATAAAAACAAAAAAATCCCTAATAATGATTAGGAAAAACCCTAAAAGAGGAGATAGTTTTGAAAAAGGGACAAAAAAAGCGCCCTTGTCAAGACAAGGACGCTAAATTTATCTGAGATGATTGAAAATTATTCAGCCTTTGGAGCCTCCGCAGTTGCAGGAGCCTCAGTCTCAGCTACAGGAGCCTCTTCAGCCTTTGTTGCCTTACGACTACGACGAGTTTTCTTAGCAGCAGCCTTCTGAGTCTTAGCCATATTCTCATCAAAGTCAACGAGCTCGATGAAAGCAATCTCAGCTGCATCACCCTGACGGGTACCCAACTTGATTACGCGAGTGTAACCACCTGGACGGTTAGCTACCTTCTCAGCTACCTCACCGAAGAGAGCCTTAACAGCATACTTATTCTGAAGATAACGGAAAACTACACGACGTGAAGTTGTTGTATCGTTCTTAGAACGAGTAATCAATGGCTCAACATACTTCTTAAGAGCCTTTGCCTTTGCGAGGGTCGTAGTGATTCTTTTGTGCTCGCTCAAGATAAGTGATGAAGCCATGTTAGCCAACATCGCGTTACGATGAGAAGCAGTACGACCTAAATGGTTGAATTTCTTATTATGTCTCATTTTTTGTTTTTGCTTTTTGGACTACGAACCTTTAAGATTCCTTGTCTAATTTATACTTTGAAATATCAGTTCCAAAAGACAGATTCAGACTCTCGAGCAAATCATCAAGCTCTGAGAGCGATTTCTTACCAAAGTTGCGGAACTTCAAGAGGTCAGTCTTGTTAAACTGAACCAAATCGCCAAGAGTCTCAACATCAGCTGCCTTCAAGCAGTTGAGGGCACGAACACTAAGATTCATGTCTACGAGACGAGTTTTAAGCAACTGACGCATATGAAGAACCTCTTCATCAAACTCCTGATTACTCTCCTGATCCTGTGTCTCAAGAGTAATCTTCTCATCAGAGAAGAGCATGAAGTGATAAATAAGAATCTTCGCAGCCTCTTTCAGTGCATCCTTTGGACTAATGGAACCATCAGTTGTAACTTCAAGTACGAGCTTATCATAGTCGGTCTTTTGCTCAACACGATATGGTTCAACAGCGTACTTTACGTTACGAATAGGGGTGTAGATGGAATCGATTGGGAGAACGTTAACGTCAGTGCAGAATTGACGATTCTCATCAGCAGGAACATAACCGCGTCCCTTATTAATAGTCAAATCGATCTGCATCGAAGCTTTGGCATCTAAATGACAAATCACCAAATCAGGGTTTAACACTTCAAATCCAGTCAGATACTTACCGATATCACCTGCTTTGAATTCTGTAGAATTCTCAACGGTGATACTAACTTTCTCATTCTCGAATTCTTCTACTACTTGCTTGAATCGAACTTGTTTGAGATTCAAGATAATGTTAGTAACATCTTCCTTTACACCAGGAACTGAAGAGAACTCATGCTCAACACCCGCAATGCGGATAGTGTTAACAGCATAACCCTCCAATGATGAAAGGAGAATGCGGCGCAAGGCGTTACCAATGGTAACACCGAAGCCAGGCTCCAAAGGACGGAATTCAAACTTTCCGAACTGGTTATCAGCCTCTAACATTACTACTTTATCAGGTTTTTGAAATGCTAATATCGCCATTAATGTAATGATTTATTTAGAGTACAACTCAACGATTAACTGCTCCTTAATATTCTCTGGGATGTCGGCACGCTCTGGCTTGTGTAAGAACTTACCGCTCTTTGAATTATCGTCCCACTCAATCCATGGGTACTTGCTATGATTGAAACCTGCAAGAGCTGCTTCGATAACCTCGAGAGACTTAGACTTCTCACGAACACCAACAACCATACCAGGCTTAACTGCGAATGAAGGGATATTAACTACCTTACCATCAACAACGATGTGCTTGTGACCAACCAACTGACGCGCAGCAGCACGTGTTGGAGCGATACCAAGACGGAATACAACGTTATCAAGACGGCACTCGAGATTCTGAAGAAGAACCTCACCAGTAATACCATCAGCCTTAGCAGCCTTATCAAACATATTACGGAACTGACGCTCTAATACACCATAAGTGTACTTAGCTTTCTGCTTCTCTGCCAACATGACACCGTACTCAGACATCTTACGACGACGGTTGTTGCCATGCTGTCCAGGAGGGAAGTTTCTCTTGGACAAAACTTTGTCAGCGCCGAAGATTGGCTCACCAAAACGACGCGCAATTTTAGATTTCGGACCTATATATCTAGCCATAATATTATATAAATGCTATATTGTTTGTATCTTAATTAATAATGCTAACCTCAAGCGTTATACACGACGACGCTTTGGAGGACGGCAACCATTGTGTGGTAATGGAGTTACGTCAACGATTTCAGTAACCTCGATACCTGCACCGTGAATAGCACGGATAGCAGACTCACGACCATTACCTGGACCCTTAACATAAGCCTTAACCTTACGAAGACCAAGATCAAAAGCGACCTTTGCACAATCCTCTGCAGCCATCTGAGCAGCATAAGGAGTATTCTTCTTAGAACCACGGAAACCCATCTTACCAGCAGAAGACCAAGAAATGATCTGACCCTCATTATTAGCAAGAGATACAATAATGTTATTGAATGAGCTATGAACGTGAAGCTGACCGATAGCGTCAACGCGTACATTTCTCTTCTTAGATGTTGCTTTTTGCTTTGCCATAATTAATTTCCTCCTTCAGAATTACTTAGTAGCCTTCTTCTTATTAGCAACAGTCTTCTTCTTACCCTTACGTGTACGAGCATTATTCTTTGTGCTCTGACCGCGAACTGGAAGACCATTACGATGTCTAACTCCACGATAGCAACCAATATCCATCAGTCGCTTAATGTTCATCTGGATCTCTGAACGGAGATCACCTTCAACTTTGAACTCAGCGCCGATAATTTCACGGATCTTAGCTGCCTGGTCATCAGACCACTCGCTAACCTTCAGGTCACGGTTTACACCGGCCTTATCCAATATCTTTGCTGAACTACTTCGACCAATACCATAGATATAGGTCAATGCGATTTCGCCACGCTTATTCTGGGGCAAATCTACTCCAACAATTCTTATTGCCATTGTTTAAATAAATAATTAAAAAATTAATACCTTTCGTTTAAAGCGTTGCAAAAGTACAACTATTTTTTGAAATAACGGAACTTTTACAATACTTTAACATTAACCCTGACGTAATTTCATCTTAGGGTTCTTCTTGTTGATAACGAACAGACGACCTTTACGACGAACGATCTTACAGTCAGCTGAACGCTTCTTTAATGATGCTCTTGTCTTCATAACCTTATATATGATTATTATTTGTATCTAAAAACAATTCTACCTTTGGTAAGGTCATATGGACTCATCTCCACCTTTACCTTATCACCAGGTAAAATCTTGATGTAATGCATTCTCATCTTACCAGAGATATGAGCTGTGATGTCAACTCCATTCTCTAATTCTACTCGGAACATCGCATTTGACAATGCTTCTACAATTGTTCCATCTTGCTCAATAGCGGCTTGTTTTGCCATAATATAAATATTTGTCCTTCTTAATGTTAAACTTCTACGAATGAAGATAAAATTGTGCTTTATCTTTTCGAGCAACTTTGTGCCATCACTATCAGATAAAAATCATAATTAGATGACATATTAGCGGGAAAAGGCTCTCCAAGTGGATGAGGAATTACCTATCCAAATGGAGAGTCGTCTCACATAATATAGTAAATTCAAGTCAGCTTTACTTTAAGATGAAGTAAAACTGCACTCTGAATAATTTCATCTTCTGTCTTCAGAAATTTCTCATTTCAAAAGAAAAAGATTAATATGCAGCAACACCACCCTGACGCGTATGGCCTGAATTCAAAAGACCATCATAGTGGCGCATAAGCAAATGACTCTCGACTTGTTGTAATGTGTCAATGACAACACCAACCAAAATCAATAGAGATGTACCTCCAAAGAATTGAGAGAAAGCTTGCTGTACATCGAGAAGTCCTGCTAATGCAGGCATGATTGCAATAAACGCAATAAATAACGAACCTGGTAAAGTAATACGAGACATTACGGTATCAATGTACTCAGCTGTATCCTTTCCTGGTTTTACGCCAGGAATGAAACCATTGTTACGTTTCATATCCTCAGCCATCTGAGTAGGATTCAATGTAATAGCTGTATAGAAATAAGTAAATGCAATAACCAAGATTACATAAACAACATTATATAGTAAGCTACGATTATCCATCAACTGCTGAACAACACTGCTAGCATTTTCAGACTGATAGCGAACTATCGCCAATGGAATAAACATTAAAGCCTGTGCAAAGATGATAGGCATTACGTTAGCTGCAAAAAGCTTCAAAGGAATGTACTGACGTGCACCACCATATTGCTTATTTCCAACCAAGCGTTTAGCATACTGAACAGGAATCTTACGTGTACCTTGTACCAAAAGTATTGAAGCACAAACTACAGCATAAAGGATAAGAATCTCTACAATAAACATAATAAGACCACCACCAGAAATTGCCTGCAAACGAGAAGTTACCTCCTGAACGAAAGCCTGTGGCAAACGGGCGATAATACCAATCATAATAATAAGAGAGATACCATTACCTACTCCCTTGTCAGTGATACGCTCACCTAACCAAAGGATAAACATACTTCCTGCAGCCAAGATAATTGTTGCCGGTATCATGAATACCGTCCAACTAATACCTGTGGCTAGAGCATTGGCAGCCTGCATTTTCAAATTCAAAAGGTAACTAGGAGCCTGAAAGACCAAAATGGCCACAGTCAGGACTCTAGTATACCATTGTATTTTTTTGCGGCCGCTCTCGCCCTCGCGCTGCATCTTCTGGAAATAAGGTACAGCAATAGCAAGAAGCTGCATAACGATTGAAGCTGAGATATAAGGCATAATTCCGAGTGCAAAGATAGATGCATTGGAAAATGCACCACCAGAGAACATGTCCAATAGCGACATAAGACCGCCAGAGGTCTGCGACTGAAGTTTTTCCAACATGCCCGGATTGATACCTGGAAGTACCACAAACGAGCCAAAACGGTAAATAGCCGTAAACAGAAGAGTAATGAGGAGTCTCTGACGGAGATCCTCTATCTTCCAACAGTTCTTTAGTGTCTCAATAAACTTTTTCATTTACTTAGATTATAGTTGCGTTACCACCTACTGCCTTGATTGCTTCTTCGGCAGTCTTTGAGAAAGCATTAGCTTCAACTTCCAATTTTGCTTTAAGTTCACCGTTACCGAGAACCTTTACAAGTTCCTTGCCGTTTGTGAGGCCAGCAGCCTTAAGTTCCTCAATACCGATTTTAGTAAGGTTCTTTGCTTCAGCAAGAGCCTGAAGAGTTGAAAGGTTTACTGCGAAGTACTCCTTATGGTTGATATTCTTAAAACCAGCCTTTGGAACACGACGCTGCAATGGCATCTGACCACCTTCGAAACCAATCTTTCTCTTATAACCAGAACGAGCCTTGGCACCCTTATGACCACGTGTAGAAGTACCACCGAGACCAGAACCTGGACCACGACCAATACGACGACGTGAATGGGTAGAACCTGCAGCAGGTTTCAAATTATTTAATTTCATAATCGTTCCTAATTTAAAAAGATTAATTAATCAACTACACTTACGAGGTGATGAACCTTACGGATCATACCACGGTTGCTAGGAGTATCCTCTACCTCAACAACCTGAGAAATCTTGTGGAGACCAAGACAAGCGAGAGTACGCTTCTGATCTACTGGAGCACCGATTTTACTCTTAATCTGCTTGATTTTAATTGTTGCCATATTCGATTTTTCCTAATTAACCGTTAAATACTTTATCCATACTGATACCACGCTCACCTGCTACAGTATAAGCATCACGCATCTCTGCAAGAGCAGCGATAGTAGCCTTCACAAGGTTATGGGCATTTGAAGAACCCTTAGACTTAGCGATGACATCCTTGATACCTACGCTCTCAAGTACTGCACGCATAGCACCACCGGCCTTCAAACCAGTACCGGCTGCAGCTGGCTTAATAAGAACCTTAGCACCACCAAATGAAGTTTCAACCTCATGAGGAACAGTACCCTTGAGTACAGGAACCTTTACCAAGTTTTTCTTAGCAGCTTCAGTACCCTTTGCGATAGCAGCAGTAACCTCACCTGCCTTACCAAGACCGTAGCCGATTACGCCATTACCGTCACCTACAACGACGATAGCAGCGAATGTGAAAGTACGACCACCCTTTGTAACCTTAGTTACACGGTTGATAGCAACCAAGCGATCCTTAAGTACTTCTTCGTTATTTACTTTTACTTTATCCATTGCCATAATCGTTTAAAATTTAAGACCACCATTACGAGCACCTTCAGCCAACTGCTTTACACGACCATGGTAAAGGTAACCATTACGGTCGAAAACTACTGCCTCAACGCCAGCAGCCTTAGCCTTCTCAGCAATGAGCTCGCCAACCTTAGTTGCCTGCTCCTGCTTAGGCATCTTCTCCAAACCGAGTGAAGAAGCTGATGCAAGTGTAGTGCCTGTCAAATCGTTAATAACCTGAGCGTAAATCTGCTTGTTAGAGCGGAATACACTAAGACGTGGACGCTCAGCTGTACCGTTCACACTCTTACGAATGCGGAACTTTATCTTAATTCGTCTTTCTACTTTCTTTGTTGTCATAATCGTAAATAATTAAAATTACTTAGCTGAAGCACTCTTACCAGACTTTCTGCGAATAACTTCACCCTTAAAGAGAATACCCTTACCTTTATAAGGCTCAGGCTTGCGGAAAGAACGAATTTTTGCACAAACGAGTCCCAACAACTGCTTGTCGCAAGACTCCAATGTCAAGATTGGGTTCTGGTTTCTTTCAGACTTAGTCTCAACCTTAATCTCCTTAGGCAACTGGATGAAAATAGGGTGAGTGTAACCCAAAGCAAACTCAATGATATTACCCTGGTTAGAAACACGATAACCAACACCTACCAATTCCAAAACCTTTGTATAACCAGCGCTTACACCAACAACCATGTTGTTAACGAGAGAGCGATACAAACCGTGGAAAGCCTGCTTCTGCTTAATATTTACAGGACTATTTTCATCAATTTCAAAGCTAATCTGACCATCTGCATTATTAAACTTGATAGATGGATCAATCCACTGAGAAAGTTCACCCTTAGGGCCCTTTACTGTACAAACATGAGAAGCCTCATCATAATTTACAGTAACACCTGCAGGGATACTAATTGGCAATTTTCCTATTCTAGACATATAAAAGCCTCCAATTAATAAATATAGCAAAGAACCTCACCACCGATCTTAAGATCAGAAGCTTCTTTGTCTGTCATTACACCTTTGGATGTAGATAAGATTGCAATACCTAATCCGTTAATAACTCTTGGCATGTCCTTGTAACCGGTATACTTACGCAAACCTGGAGTTGACACGCGCTTCAAACACTTGATAGCGTTTTGCTTTGTAGTTGGGTTGTACTTCAAGGCAACCTTAATTGAGCCCTGAGGACCATCCTCTACAAACTTGTAATTGAGGATGTAACCTTTCTCGAAGAGGATCTTAGTGATCTCTTTCTTCAAGTTAGACGCAGGAACTTCTACAACACGGTGATGAGCCATGATTGCATTTCTGAGTCTTGTCAGATAATCTGCTATTGGATCTGTCATAAAATATAAATGTTTAATTAATCGGGACTACCCCGACAATATTAAATAAAAAAATATTCTTACCTTTGAAAGGATTACCAGCTAGCCTTCTTTACACCTGGAATCAAACCAGCAGAAGCCATCTCACGGAACTGGATACGAGAAATACCGAACTGACGGATATAACCCTTTGGACGACCAGTAATCTTGCAACGATTGTGAAGACGGATTGGGTTTGCATTCTTAGGGATAGCCTGAAGCTTACGAGCTGCCTCGTATGCTTCGGCTGGATCATTAGAAGTTGCAATAATCTTTTTCAGTGCTTCGCGCTTTTCAGCGTAACGAGCTACAAGCTTTGCACGCTTAACCTCGCGAGCTTTCATTGATTCTTTTGCCATATCTCTTAATCTTTATTTGCGTTCTTGAATGGAAGGCCAAAAGCCTTCAAAAGAGCAAAACCTTCTTCATCAGTCTTAGCTGTTGTTACGAAGGTAATATTCATACCCTGAATACGATCAATCTCATCGATATTAATCTCAGGGAAGATAATCTGCTCTGTGATACCTAATGTATAGTTACCACGACCATCAAACTTGCTCTCAATACCCTTGAAGTCGCGAATACGAGGAAGAGAAACACGAACGAGCTTCTCCAAGAACTCGTACATACGCTCACGACGCAATGTTACCATAACACCGATAGGCATCTTCTTACGAAGCTTGAAGTTTGCAATATCCTTTTTAGAATATGTAGCAACAGCCTTCTGACCGGTGATAGCAGTAATCTCATTGATTGCTACATCAACAATTTTCTTGTCCTGAGTAGCATCACCAAGACCCTGATTGATGACAATCTTCTTCAATACTGGAATCTCCATAGCTGAAGAGTAGTTGAACTGCTTCTGAAGAGCAGGAGCGATTGTCTCCTTATATACTTTCTTTAACTGTGCTGTATCCATTACTTGATTTCCTCCCCTGACTTTTTAGCGATGCGAACAACGTTTTTACCCTCATGCTTGATAGCAACACGAGTAGCCTTGCCACTCTTAGGATCAATCAAACTCAAATTTGAGATATGAATAGGAGCCTCCTGCTTAACAATACCTCCCTGAGGATTCTTAGCAGATGGCTTAGTGCTCTTAGAAACCATGTGCACACCTTCTACGATAGCACGGTTCTCCTCAACGAGGACCTTAAGCACCTTACCAGTCTTGCCCTTATCTGCACCAGCAATAACGATAACGGTATCGTCTTTCTTAATATGTAACTTACTCATTACTTCTTACTTTTTAAATATTAAAGAACCTCAGGTGCTAAAGAAACGACTTTCATATTTACTGCACGAAGCTCACGAGCAACAGGACCGAAGATACGGCTACCACGAAGCTCACCTGCATTGTTAAGCAATACACAAGCGTTGTCATCGAAACGGATGTAAGAACCATCTGCACGACGAATTTCCTTCTTTGTGCGAACAATCAAAGCCTTTGATACTGCACCCTTCTTCAAATCACTTGATGGGATAACGTTCTTGACTGCAACAACAATAACGTCACCAACGCTAGCGTAACGACGGCCTGTACCACCGAGAACTCGAATGCAAAGAGCCTCACGAGCACCGCTGTTATCACATACTGTAAGTCTTGATTCAGTCTGTATCATAATTACTTAGCTTTTTCAACAATTTGTACTAATCTCCATCTCTTTGTCTTAGACAGAGGACGAGTCTCCATGATCATAACTGTATCACCTACGTTAGCCTCATTATTCTCGTCATGTGCATGGTACTTCTTTGTCTTCTGGACAAATTTACCATAAATAGGGTGCATCTCCTTGAACTTAGCTGCAATAACAATGGTTTTATCCATCTTGTTGCTGATAACAACACCCTGTCTTACTTTTCTTAAATTTCTTGTTTCCATCTGGACCATTATTATTTGTTAAGTTCTCTCTGACGAAGTTCAGTTTTCATACGTGCAATATCACGACGAGCAACCTTAATCTCTGATGGATTCTCAAGTGGAGTTACATTATGATTGATCTTCTTCTTGTTCAAAGCATCAACAGCTGCCTCCAACTTCTCAACCAATTCTTTGGTCTCGATATTTTTAATTTCTGCAATCTTCATAATTAAGCGTTTTTATCGTAATCACGTCTAACAATAAACTTAGTCTTAACAGGAAGTTTCTGAGCGCAAAGGCGAAGACCTTCTTTTGCAATATCGAAACTAACTCCTTCAACTTCGAAGAGAATTCTACCTGGTGTAACAGGTGCAACCCATCCTGCTGGATCACCCTTACCTTTACCCATACGGACATCAGCAGGCTTGCGAGTGATTGGCTTATCAGGGAAAATTCTAATCCAGACCTGACCTTGACGGTTCATATAGCGGTTCAATGCTACACGAGCTGCCTCAATCTGACGACTATCGATCCACTTTGATTCAAGAGTTTTGATACCAAAAGAACCGAAAGCCAATTGTGTACCTCTGTGAGCGTTGCCTTTGTTGCCACGACCATCTTGAGGTCTTCTATATTTAACTCTTTTTGGCTGTAACATGATAGCTTTCTAAAATTTAACGGTTATTGTTTCTTTTACGATTACCACCACGGTTGTTAGAGCGACCGTTACCACGGTTGTTGCTCTTATTGTCCTGTGAGAAGTTTGGAGTAAGATCAGCCTTACCATAAACCTCACCACGGCAAATCCAAACCTTAATACCAAGCAAACCTACCTTTGTAAGTGCCTCGCACTGGCAGTAGTCGATGTCTGCGCGGAATGTATGAAGAGGAGTACGACCCTCTTTGTACATTTCTTTACGTGCCATTTCAGCACCATTCAGACGACCTGTAATCTGTACCTTGATACCCTCAGCGCCAGCTCGCATGGTGTTAGCAACTGCCATCTTGATAGCGCGACGATAAGCAATCATGTGCTCAATCTGAGTCGCAATATTCTTACCAACGATTGTAGCATCAAGTTCAGGCTTTTTAACCTCGAAGATGTTGATCTGAATATCTTTCTTATAAAGCTTCTTCAACTCTTCCTTCAACTTATCTACATCCTGACCACCTTTACCAATGACAATACCTGGACGGGCTGTACAAATAGTAATGGTAACAAGTTTCAATGTACGTTCGATAATAATACGAGAAATGCTTGCTTTAGCAAGACGCTCGTTAAGATACTTACGGATTTTCTGATCCTCAACGAGGTTATCACCGAAGTTCTTACCACCGAACCAATTTGAATCCCAACCACGGATAACACCAAGTCGGTTACTAATCGGATTAACTTTCTGTCCCATTCTACTTAATTATTTTTCGTCATTAGTTTTTGCATCAACAAAAAGAGTAACATGGTTAGAACGCTTACGAATTCTATAACCACGACCCTGTGGTGCAGGTCTCATACGTTTCATTGTAACGCCTTCGTCAACGAAGACCTTACTGATATAAAGCTCACCGTCTTCAGCCTTGCGATTATTCTTAGCTTCCCAGTTAGCGATAGCTGAACGAAGTAATTTCTCTACATCAGCTGATGCCTGCTTCTTAGAGAAGCGAAGTACTCCGAGTGCACGGTTAACCTCCATACCACGAATCATGTCTACTACATAGCGCATCTTACGTGGAGAAGAAGGAACGCCTACCAACTTTGCGAAGTACAAGTTTTTACGGGCTTCTTTCAATTTCTCAGCCGCAATATGTTTTCTTGCTCCCATTATTTACTTAAATTTTAAATGGTTTAACCCTTAGCTTACTTTCTGTTACCAGAGTGACCGCCAAAGCGACGTGTTGGAGCAAACTCTCCAAGCTTGTGGCCAACCATATTCTCTGTAACATAAACAGGGATAAATTTGTTACCGTTATGAACTGCAACAGTATGTCCTACGAAATCAGGAGATATCATTGAAGCTCTAGCCCATGTCTTAACAACATTCTTCTTGCCACTCTCGTTCATAGCGAGAATCTTCTTCTCGAGAGAAACGTTGATGTATGGACCTTTTTTAAGTGAACGACTCATAATTTACTCTTTATTTTTTGTTAGCTCTTTCGATAATATACTTGTTAGAAAGCTTCTTAGGTGCGCGAGTCTTAAGACCCTTAGCGTACAAGCCCTTACGTGAACGTGGGTGACCACCACTCTGGCGACCTTCACCACCACCCATTGGGTGATCAACAGGGTTCATAACAACACCACGGTTGTGTGGACGACGGCCTAACCAGCGAGAACGTCCAGCCTTACCAGACTGTTCAAGAGCGTGGTCAGAGTTACCAACACTACCAACTGTAGCTTTACAAGCACTCAAAATCTGGCGTGTTTCACCAGAAGGGAGCTTAATTACACAATAACTGCCCTCACGAGAAGTCAACTGAGCAAAATTACCAGCCGAACGAACCAACAAAGCACCCTGACCAGGACGCAACTCGATGTTGTGGATCACTGTACCTACAGGGATGTTTGCCAAAGGAAGACAGTTACCTATCTCAGGAGCAGCATCTGCACCTGACATCAAAGTAGCGCCTACCTGAAGTCCGTTAGGAGCAATAATGTAACGTTTTTCACCATCAGCATAGTAAAGCAATGCGATACGAGCCGAACGGTTTGGATCGTACTCGATTGTCTTAACAACTGCTGGAACACCATCTTTCTCACGTTTGAAGTCGATTAAACGATACTTCTGCTTGTGACCACCGCCAATGTAGCGAACGGTCATCTTACCGGTGTTGTTTCGACCGCCGGTAGAACGTTTACCGTAAACGAGAGACTTCTCTGGCACGGATGCAGTAATATCCTCGAACGTGCCAATAACTTTGTGTCTTTGACCCGGAGTAACCGGTTTTAATTTACGTACTGCCATTTTTTATTTTAAATATTGCTGTAAAAATCAATTGTATCGCCCTCCTTAAGAGTAACGATTGCCTTCTTGAACGCATTCTTCTGACCCTTAACAAGACCAGCCTTTGTATAACGGGCAGAGCGCTTGCCAGCGTAACGAATAGTGTTCACGTCAACTACTGTAACATTATACAGACTCTCAACTTCCTTCTTAATCTCGAGCTTATTAGCCTCAGGACGAACAACGAAGCCATAGCGGTTAGGCTGCTTGTCTGTAATCTTGGTCATCTTCTCAGTAACCAATGGTTTGATAATAAATGCCATATTCTAATATCTCCTTTTTACTTTGTTAAGATTTGGTCGATAGTCTCGAGCGACTTTTCTGTAATCACTACAACATCAGCATTCAAAACTTTATACGAATTGACGTTTGATGCGAGGATAACTTCAGCACGCTGCAAGTTACGAGCAGACAAATATACATTTTTATTTGATTCTGGCAAAACAAAGAGCACTTTTTTGCCCTCAATTTTAAGATTCTTAATAATACTTAAGAATTCTTTAGTCTTTGGAGCCTCAAATGTAAAGTCTTCCAACATTACAATTGCGCTTTCCTGTGCCTTATAAGACAGAGCAGACTTACGAGCAAGAATCTTTACTTTTTTGTTGAGCTTGAAGCGGTAATCACGTGGTTTAGGACCAAAAACGCGAGCACCACCTACGAGTACAGGTGAGTTAATATCACCACGGCGAGCACCGCCGCCGCCCTTCTGACGACCAAGCTTACGAGTAGAACCGCTCATCTCGCTTCTCTCCTTAGACTTAGCTGTACCCTGACGCTGGTTAGCGAGATACTGCTTTACGTCAAGATAGAGAACGTGATCGTTAGGCTCAATGCCGAAGACTGCATCATTAAGAGCTACCTTGCGGCCGGTCTCCTGACCTTTGATATCTAATACGCTAACTTCCATTATTTCTCAATTAAAACAGTTGAACCTTTGCATCCAGCGAAAGAACCCTTAACAATAAGAAGATTCTGCTCTGGAATTACCTTTAACACCTGAAGGTTCTGAGTCGTAACTCTGTCACCTCCCATTTGGCCGCCCATGCGCATACCCTTGAATACCTTTGCAGGGTAAGAACAAGCACCAATAGATCCCGGCTTACGAGCGCGGTCATCCTGACCGTGAGTAGACTGACCTACACCACCGAATCCGTGACGCTTAACAACGCCCTGGAAGCCTTTACCCTTTGATGTACCAATTACATCAACGAACTTGCAATCGTTGAAGATTTCAACTGTAATTGTGTCACCGAGGTTGTACTCCTCATCAAACTTGAACTCGGCCAAGTGCTTCTTAGGTGTTGTGCCTGCCTTCTTGAAGATTCCCATCATAGGCTGAGAAGTACGCTTCTCCTTTGCCTCTTCGAAACCTAACTGATAAGCCTTGTAACCATCCTTTTCTACAGTTTTCACCTGGGTTACAACACAAGGACCTACTTCGATAACAGTGCACGGAATATTCTTACCGTCGGCACTGAAAACGGATGTCATTCCGATTTTCTTTCCAATTAATCCTGGCATTTCAATTTAATTTAAATAATTAGACTTTGATTTCTACTTCTACACCACTTGGCAATTCAAGCTTCATCAAGGCATCAACTGTCTTAGCTGTTGAGCTGTAGATGTCAATGAGACGCTTGAAATCTGAGAGCTGGAACTGCTCGCGAGACTTCTTGTTAACGAAAGTACTGCGGTTTACAGTAAAAATACGCTTGTGTGTTGGCAATGGAATAGGACCACTAACGATAGCGCCTGTTGCCTTTACAGCCTTCACAATCTTCTCAGCTGACTTGTCAACCAACTGGTGGTCGTAAGACTTCAGCTTAATTCTGATTTTCTGACTCATTTTTAAAATTAAGTTATTATTATATGAATTATTTAGTCTAATGGAAGAAGAGGTACGCTGCTTAAGAGTCATTCGCTAAGCAGCGCCTCATCTTACCGTTATTCTTTGTTATTAAAGAAGTTCTGCGTGACCCTTAACCTCCTCCAACACAGCCTTAGCAATTGTTGAAGAAAGAGGTGCATGATGATCGTACTCCATAGAACTTGTTGCACGACCAGAAGTGATAGTACGCAAAGCTGTTACATAACCGAACATCTCAGCCAATGGGACCATTGCCTTTACGATGCGAGCACCGCTACGACCTTCTTCCATACCCTGAACGAGACCACGGCGCTTGTTCAAGTCACCGATTACGTCACCCATGTTCTCTTCTGGAGTAACAACCTCTACCTTCATGATAGGCTCCATCAAAACTGGACCAGCCTTAGGGCAAAGTACCTTGAATGCCTGATGTGCTACCAACTCGAATGACAACTGGTCAGAGTCAACTGGGTGGAAGCTACCATCGGTCAAAGTGACCTTCAAACCTGTCATTGGGAAGCCACCGAGTACACCATTTGACAAGCAATCAGCGAAGCCCTTCTGTACAGATGGGATGAATTCCTTAGGAACGTTACCACCCTTAACCTCGTTGATGAACTGCAAGTCGCCTTCCTTGTAATCCTCGTCCTTAGGACCGATGGTTACATCGATACAAGCGAACTTACCACGACCACCAGACTGCTTCTTATAAGTTTCACGGCTCTGAGCAGTCTTAGTGATAGCCTCCTTGTAGTTAACCTGAGGCTTACCCTGATTACACTCAACCTTGAACTCACGCTTCAAACGGTCGATGATGATATCCAAGTGGAGCTCACCCATACCAGAGATAATTGTCTGACCGCTCTGCTCGTCTGTACGAACTGTGAAGGTTGGATCCTCCTCAGCCAACTTAGCGAGACCATTATCCATCTTAGCGATGTCTGCCTGGCTCTTTGGCTCTACTGCGATAGAAATCACAGTATCAGGGAATGTCATAGACTCCAATACGATTGGGTGTTCCTCGTCACAGAGTGTATCACCTGTACGGATATCCTTGAAACCTACACCTGCACCGATATCACCAGCATCGATAGACTCCATTGGGATTTCCTGCTTAGAGTTCATCTGGAACAGACGGCTGATACGCTCGCGCTTGCCAGAACGTGGGTTGTAAACATAAGAACCAGCAACGACCTTACCTGAGTAAACGCGGAAGAATACCAAGCGGCCCATGAATGGGTCAGTAGCAATCTTAAATGCGAGAGCAGATGTTGGTTCATCCTCAGATGGTTTGCGATCCTCTTCCTCCTCTGTATCAGGGTTAGTACCGATGATATTTGGAGTATCCATTGGTGAAGGCAAGAATGCACATACATAGTCGAGCAATGGCTGAACACCCTTGTTCTTGTATGAAGAACCGAGCAACATTGGGCAGCACTCCATAGCACAGCAACCCTTACGGATTGCAGCAAGAAGCTTTTCTTCTGGAATATCCTTACCATCGAGATAAAGTTCCATAACCTCATCATCGAAGTTTGCAGCACCCTCAAGGAGCTTATCACGCCACTCAGCAGCCTCGTCAGCCAAGTCTGCAGGGATATCCTCTACATCATACTCAGCACCCATAGTTTCATCGTGCCAAAGGATAGCCTTCATCTTGATGAGGTCAACTACACCTTTGAAGTTCTCCTCTGCACCAATAGGAATCTGAATAGCAATTGGATTAGCACCCAAGATATCCTTCATCTGCTGAACTGTCTCGAAGAAGTTAGCACCAGAACGGTCCATCTTGTTTACATAACCGATACGAGGTACATTATACTTATCAGCCTGACGCCATACTGTCTCAGACTGTGGCTGAACACCATCAGCTGCAGAATATGTAGCAACAGCACCATCAAGTACACGGAGAGAACGCTCAACCTCAGCAGTGAAGTCTACGTGTCCCGGAGTATCGATCAAGTTGATCTTATAAGACTTACCGAGATAGTTCCAGTTGCAAGTTGTAGCCGCAGAAGTGATAGTAATACCACGCTCCTGCTCCTGGGCCATCCAGTCCATTGTAGCAGCACCATCGTGCACCTCACCAATCTTATGAGTCTTACCTGTATAGAACAAAATACGCTCAGAAGTTGTAGTCTTACCAGCATCGATATGCGCCATGATACCGATGTTACGAGTCAAATGTAAATCGCGATTTGCCATTTTCTTTTAACTATATTATATATTAAATTAGAATCTAAAGTGAGCGAACGCACGGTTAGCCTCAGCCATACGATGCATATCCTCCTTACGCTTAAAAGCACCACCCTGATTATTAAAAGCATCCATAATCTCTGCAGCAAGCTTATCAGCCATAGTCTTACCACCGCGCTTACGTGCAAAAAGAATAAGATTCTTCATAGAAATACTCTCCTTACGATCAGGACGAATCTCTGTAGGAACCTGGAAGGTTGCACCACCGATACGACGGCTCTTAACCTCTACCTGAGGAGTAATATTATCAAGTGCCTGCTTCCAGATTTCAAGAGCAGACTTTTCCTCGTTAGACATCTTAGCCTTTACAATGTCAAGTGCATTGTAGAAAATCTCATAAGATGTATTCTTCTTTCCATCATACATCAAATGATTTACGAACTTTGAGACCTTCTGGTCATTGAAGACAGGATCTGGAAGGATCACTCTCTTCTTTGGTTTTGCTTTTCTCATTTTAAATAAAACTTTTTTCAATTCTGCATGGGGCTGTATAATGTTCTTCAACGCTCGCACCCGAGCATTTACTCAACCTGATTACTTCTCCAGCAAAACTTATATTAAATATTTTACCCCCAACTCCCGACCTTCTCCGACCGTGAGTCTGCGGTTTTGTCTAAAATTTAAGAAGCTATATTACTTCTTTGCCTTAGGACGCTTAGCTCCGTACTTAGAACGACGCTGTGTACGATTCGCAACACCTGCAGTATCAAGTGTACCACGGACAATGTGATAACGTACACCAGGAAGGTCCTTTACACGACCACCGCGAACCAAAACAATTGAGTGCTCCTGCAAGTTGTGACCCTCTCCTGGAATATAAGAGTTTACTTCCTTTGAGTTTGTCAAACGTACACGTGCAACTTTACGCATTGCTGAATTAGGCTTCTTAGGAGTTGTTGTATAAACACGAACACAAACACCACGACGCTGAGGACAAGAATCCAAAGCTGGTGACTTGCTCTTGTCTACAAGAACTCGTCTGCCTTTTCTTACTAACTGTGAAATAGTAGGCATAATTTTACTTTTTAATTTATATATTTATTTTTATTTATTGTCTTATTTCGATGTAAGCCACTACTTTATAGAGCCTTTTCGGGGTGCAAAGGTACGATTTTTTCGGCAAACTACCTAAATATTAAGGAGACTTTTAAAAAAGGAGGGTTGGTTTTAACTTTATATAACTATTAAAAACGAATATTATAAAGAAAAAGCGGAATTTAGCAGAGAATTTAGTCTTAGTATGTATGCTGTAGTACATTATGCCTCACCTTTTGGTGTGCCGAATGGAGCGATTGTACGTTCTTGCTCATCAGGCAACTCAATTTTACCGAAGGACTGCTCGTAGTTATAAATATTACTCTGCAATGCCTGGAGCAATCGCTTAGCATGCTCAGGTGCCATGATAACACGACTCTTGATCTGAGGTGCAGGCATGCCAGGAAGTGCACATGCGAAATCCAAGATGAAGTCTGAACTAGAATGTGTAATCAGTGCCAAGTTAGAGTATGTACCCTCTGCAACTTCAGGGCTGATGCCCATCTGGAACTGATTCTGCTGCTGTTGATTATTCTTATTTTCTTCCATAATTTTACTAAGTTAATAGGATTAAACTTTAAATGATAGTGCAAATTTACACATAATATCTGAAAAAAACGAATAATCTGCCACTTATTTTTAAAAAACATCATAAGACAACAGAAGATGGAATCCTGATTCTTTGCTTTTTTTCATCAGTTGCAGATAACAAAAGGGTGCGCCATAGACTTATGACGCACCCTCATTATACCTATTTATATATAGTACTCTATTCTACGATTATTCTCCTATTGGAGAATCAGCATAGTCGAGCACATTTTTCTTATTAGCCTGCATACGCTCATATTCTTCTTTAGAGCCTACGATGAGCTTATCCCACTGACGAAGACCAGTACCTGCAGGAATCAAGTGACCACAGATTACATTCTCCTTCATACCCTCAAGGTAATCAACCTTACCACGGATAGCAGCCTCATTCAAAACCTTAGTAGTTTCCTGGAATGATGCAGCACTCATAAAGCTCTTAGTACCAAGAGCTGCACGAGTAATACCCTGGAGGATCTGTGTAGAAGTTGCAGATACGGCATCACGAACCTGTACAAGTTTCAAGTCGCGACGCTTCAATGCAGAATTCTCATCACGCAATCTACGAGCCGTTATGATCTGACCTGGTTTGAGACTTTCACTATCACCACCATCAGTAACAACCTTCTTACCCCAGATACGATCATTCTCTTCTGCAAAGTCAAGTTTATCAACCAACTCTTGCTCCAAGAAGGTAGTATCACCTGGATCGTCAATACGAACCTTACGCATCATCTGACGTACCACAACCTCAAAATGCTTATCATTAATAGCCACACCCTGAAGACGGTAAACGTCCTGGATCTGGTTAACAATATACTCCTGAACAGCGGTAGGACCCATGATGGCGAGAATATCGCCAGGAGTTACACTACCATCAGAAAGAGGGGTGCCAGCACGTACAGCATCATGTTCCTGTACCAAGATCTGCTTAGAAAGAGATACAAGATACTTCTTCTGATCGCCAGTCTTAGATGTTACGATGATCTCACGGTTACCACGCTTTACCTTACCCATAGTTACCTCACCATCGATTTCAGATACAACAGCAGGGTTAGAAGGGTTGCGAGCCTCAAGAAGCTCAGTTACACGAGGGAGACCACCAGTGATATCACCTGCACCACCTACAGCACGAGGAATCTTAACCAAAACCTCACCGGTATTAATTGTCTGTCCATCCTCAACAGCCAAGTGACCACCTACAGGGAAGTTGTATGTACCAAGGATTTCACCATTAGCATCGATAACATCACAAGATGGAACCATTGCCTTATTCTTGGAATCGGTGATAATTTTCTCCTCCAAACCTGTAGTCTCATCGACCTCAGCACGATAAGTCTGATCCTTCTGAACGTCATTGAACTTCAATGTACCGGCATACTGGCTGACGATAACGGCGTTGAATGGATCCCAACGGGCGATAACGGTATCCTTCTCTACGATTTCACCCTCCTTGTGATACAATGAAGAACCATAAGGAACATTCAAAGTTGCAAGAATGATGTTTGTATTAGGATCCACGAAACGAATTTCAGCCAAGTGGCTTACTACCTTTTCGCATTTGATATCGTTTCCTTCCTCATCTTCCTCTACGAATGGTACTGTACTCAACTCATCAAACTCGATACGAGACTTATTCTTCGCAGCAATCTTAGCATTGGCAGCAGCATTAGATGCAATACCACCGGCGTGGAATGTACGGAGAGTCAACTGTGTACCAGGCTCACCAATAGCTTGAGCAGCGATGACACCAACGGCTTCACCCAACTGTACCATACGGGCCGTTGCCAAGTTACGGCCATAGCACTTCATGCAGACACCCTTTTTGCTCTCACAGGTGAGAACCGAACGAATTTCAACACTCTCGATAGGAGATTCATCAATAGCCTTTGCCTTAGCCTCGGTGATTTCTTCACCAGATTTGACAATCAGTTCACCAGTTGTTGGATGAATAACATCATGCACAGAAACACGACCCAAAATACGCTCATAAAGAGATGAAATAATCTCATCACCATTCTTTAAAGCTGTACAAACCAAGCCACGCAATGTACCACAATCCTCTTCGGTGATAATAACATCGTGAGAAACGTCTACAAGACGACGAGTCAAATAACCAGCATCGGCAGTCTTCATAGCTGTATCAGCAAGACCCTTACGGGCACCGTGAGAAGCGATAAAGTACTCCAATACAGACATACCCTCCTTAAAGTTAGAAAGGATAGGGTTCTCGATGATCTGCGCGCCCTCTGCACCAGCCTTCTGAGGTTTAGCCATCAAACCACGCATACCAGACAACTGCTTAATCTGATCCTTAGAACCACGGGCTCCGGAATCAAGCATCATGTATACGGCGTTGAATCCCTGGTCAGCTTCGGTCATCTCCTTCATCAAGATATTACCCAAATCCGTATTTACGTGAGTCCACGCATCAATAACCTGGTTGTATCGTTCCTTGTTGGTGATGAAACCCATATTATAGTTATTGGTAATTTCCTCAACCTCCTTGCGACCGCGCTCAACAATAGCTTCCTTCTCTGGTGGAATAATAATATCACCAAGGTTGAATGACAATCCTGCGACATAAGCCATACGATAACCTAAGTTCTTGATTCCATCAAGGAATTCACAAGCCTTAGCCATACCAACAGCCTTGATAACATTAGAAATCAAACCACGGAGGGTTTTCTTGGAAATCACATCATTGAAGAAGCCAACTTCATCAGGAATGATACCATTAACGATAACACGTCCAACAGAAGTTTCTACCATTCGTTTCTGGATTGTACCATCAACCAAGTCATCAACTACAACCTTAATCAAAGCATGAAGATCACATCGGCCCTCGTTACGAGCAATCAATGCCTCTTCAGGACCATAGAATGTCAAGCCCTCACCCTTTGCACCTGGACGAATCTTAGTAATATAGTAAAGACCAAGCACCATATCCTGAGAAGGAACGGTGATAGGCGCACCATTAGCTGGGTTGAGAATGTTATGACTCTGAAGCATCAGGATTTGAGCCTCCAAAACAGCCTCATTGCTCAATGGAAGGTGAACAGCCATCTGGTCACCATCGAAGTCGGCGTTGAACGCTGTACATGCCAATGGATGCAACTGAATAGCCTTACCCTCAATCATCTTAGGCTGGAATGCCTGGATACCGAGTCGGTGAAGCGTAGGGGCACGGTTCAACATAACCGGATGACCCTTCATTACATTCTCAAGAATATCCCAGATAACTGGCTCGCGACGATCAACAATCTTCTTGGCACTTTTTACAGTCTTTACGATACCACGCTCTATCAACTTACGGATGATAAATGGTTTGTAAAGCTCTGCAGCCATCAGTTTTGGAAGACCACACTCACCCATCTTCAACTCTGGACCTACAACGATTACAGAACGGGCAGAATAGTCAACACGCTTACCCAGCAAGTTCTGACGGAAACGACCCTGCTTACCCTTTAAAGAGTCAGAGAGTGACTTCAAAGGACGATTGCTCTCACTCTTAACAGCAGAACTCTTGCGTGAGTTGTCGAACAAGCTGTCAACAGCCTCCTGCAACATACGCTTCTCGTTACGGAGAATAACCTCAGGAGCCTTGATCTCAACCAATCTCTTCAAACGGTTGTTACGGATAATCACACGACGATAGAGGTCATTCAAGTCTGATGTTGCAAAACGACCACCATCCAATGGTACCAACGGACGAAGCTCAGGTGGAGTAACAGGAATAATCTTCATGATCATCCATTCTGGCTTATTAATACCTTTACTAGCACGGAAACCTTCTACAACTTGCAGACGCTTCAGAGCCTCAGTTTTACGCTGCTGACTTGAATCGTTATTTGCGCGATCGCGGAGTTCGTATGACAAAGAGTCAAGGTCTACATTCTGGAGCAACTGATAAATTGCTTCAGCACCCATTTTTGCGATAAACTTATTAGGGTCCGTATCGTCCAAAAGTTCATTGTCACCATTAGGATCATACTGGTCAAGAAGAGCCATATATTCATCTTCTGACAAGAGATCAAGTTTGTGAGAACCGTTCAATTCAAGACCATCAGCATCAGTCTTTCCCTCAAGAATACCAGGCTGGATAACTACATACTTCTCGTAGTAAATGACAGCATCAAGTTTCTTGGTCGGCATACCTAAAAGGTAACCAATCTTATTTGGAAGAGAACGGAAATACCAAATATGAGCAACAGGTACGACAAGCTCAATGTGACCAGAGCGTTCACGACGAACTTTCTTCTCTGTAACCTCTACACCGCATCGGTCGCAGACGATTCCCTTATAACGGATACGCTTGTACTTGCCGCAGGCGCATTCATAGTCCTTAGTAGGACCAAAAATACGCTCGCAGAACAAGCCATCACGCTCCGGCTTATATGTACGATAATTAATGGTTTCCGGTTTAGTAACCTCACCATACGAATTTTCCAAGATCTCCTCTGGCGAAGCGAGACCGATGGTAATCTTCGTAAAATTATTCTTTACCTTTGTATCTTTTTTGAAAGCCATGTTTCTATATATAAATTAGGGGTTCTCAAAATTAATCAAGTTTGATGCTCAAACCAAGGCCACGAAGCTCATGGAGCAATACGTTAAGTGACTCAGGAATACCAGGAGTTGGCATTGGATCGCCCTTTACGATTGCTTCGTATGCCTTGCTACGTCCTACAACATCATCTGACTTAACAGTCAGGATCTCCTGCAAAACGTGGCTTGCACCGAATGCCTCGATAGCCCAGACCTCCATCTCTCCGAATCGCTGACCACCAAACTGTGCTTTACCACCAAGTGGCTGTTGTGTAATCAAAGAGTATGGACCGATAGAACGAGCGTGCATCTTATCCTCAACCATATGACCCAACTTCAAGAAGTAAGTCATACCAACAGTAGCTGGCTGGTCAAACTGCTCTCCTGTCTCACCATCATAAAGGTAAGTAGAGCAGAAACGTGGCAAGCCTGCCTTATCTGTCCATTCAGAGAGATCATCCAATTTAGCACCATCAAAGATAGGAGTAGCAAACTTTACACCCAACTTTTTACCTGCAGCACCCAAGATACACTCGAATATCTGACCAAGATTCATACGTGAAGGCACACCCAATGGATTCAATACCATATCAACAGGACGACCGTCAGCCATAAATGGCATATCCTCCAAACGAACTACCTTAGACACAATACCCTTATTACCATGACGACCGGCAAGTTTATCACCAACCTGGATCTTACGCTTCTTAGCAATATATACCTTAGCCATCTGAAGAATACCTGATGGAAGTTCATCACCAATAGTGATAGCAAACTTACGACGCTTTAATTCAGCATCAAGTTGCTTATACTTGCGGATATAGTTCATAATAAGTCTCTGAATCAAGCCATTGGTATGCTCATCCTTAGTCCACTTATTAGACTGAACACCATCATACTCCAAATTCTTCAAGGCTGTAGCAGTAAAGGTACTGCCCTTGGTGATAATCTCAGCACCTGTATAATCCTTAACACCCTCAGAAGTCATACCTTCTGTAAGCGTAAGTAACTTGTCTACGAGGATATCCTTCAAGTCATCACCCTTTGCCTCATACTCCTCATCAATCTTAGCAAGAATAATCTTATCCTGCTTCTTTGACTCACGGGTCTTGATAGCACGAGAGAACAACTTCTTGTCAATAACAACACCGCTCAATGATGGATTTGCCTTCAATGAAGAATCCTTCACATCACCAGCCTTATCACCAAAGATAGCGCGAAGCAACTTCTCTTCTGGTGAAGGATCACTTTCACCCTTAGGCGAAATCTTACCAATCATGATATCACCTGGTTCAATTCTTGCACCAACACGCACGATACCATTATCATCAAGATCCTTTGTAGCTTCCTCGCTGACATTAGGGATATCAGATGTAAATTCCTCTACTCCACGCTTAGTTTCACGGACATCAAGAGAGTATTCGTCAACATGTACAGATGTCAATACGTCATCACGAACCATACGTTCAGAAATAACAACAGCATCCTCATAGTTGTAACCCTTCCAAGGAATATAAGCTACAAGCAAATTACGGCCCAAAGCCAACTCACCGTTTTCTGTCGCATAACCCTCAGTCAGGATATCCCCCTTCTTTACACGCTGTCCCTTATTACAGATAGGACGCAAGTCGATGGTCATATTCTGGTTGGTACGACGGAACTTAGGAATACGATACTCCTTCAAAGCTGGTTCGAAGCTTACAAACTCATCGTCTTCTGTGCGATCGTAAAGGATACGGATAGTTGTAGCATCAACATATTCGATAACGCCCTCACCTTCTGCAGTAACCATAGTACGTGAATCCTCACAAACTTGCTTCTCAAGACCAGTACCAACTATTGGTGCATCATTATGAAGCAATGGTACAGCCTGACGCATCATGTTACATCCCATCAACGCACGGTGACCATCATCATGCTCCAAGAATGGAATCAAACCTGCGGATACAGAAGCAATCTGCTGTGGAGAGACGTCAACATAATCAACTTGATCCGGGCCTACAACAGGATAATCAGCATCCTGACGACACTTTACTACATCACGAATGAAAGAACCATCAACAGTCAAAGGCGCATTACCCTGACCGATAATCTTAGACTCTTCATCCTCAGCTGTCAAGTATACAACATCCTCATTAGCCATATCGACCTTGCTATCATTCACCTTACGGTAAGGAGTAACAATAAAACCAAGATCATTAATCTTTGCATACATACAGAGAGAAGAAATCAAACCGATGTTTGGACCTTCAGGACTCTCAATAGGACAAAGACGACCATAGTGTGTATAATGTACGTCACGAACCTCGAAACCGGCACGCTCACGAGACAAACCACCAGGACCTAAGGCAGAAAGACGACGCTTATGAGTTACCTCAGCCAGAGGGTTAGTCTGGTCCATGAACTGTGACAATGGATTAGTTCCAAAGAAAGAATTGATAACACTAGAAATTGTCTTAGCATTAATCAAATCTGTTGGAGTAAACACCTCATTGTCGCGAACATTCATACGTTCACGGATAGTACGGGTCATACGTGCCAAACCAATAGAGAACTGGTTAGCCAACTGCTCACCTACAGTACGAACACGACGATTAGACAAGTGGTCGATATCGTCAACTGTTGCACTAGAGTTGATCAGCTGAATAAGATATTTAATGATCTCAATAATATCTTCCTTAGTCAAGACACGAACATCAATGTCAGTATCAAGATTCAATTTCTTATTGATACGATAACGACCTACCTCACCCAGATCATAACGCTTATCGGAGAAGAACAGGTTTTGGAAAACCTCACGTGCACTTGCGTCATCTGCAGGATCAGCATTACGCAACTGACGATAGATATAGTTAACAGCTTCCTTCTCAGAGTTACTTGGATCCTTTGCCAAAGTATTGAAGATAATAGTAAACTTGTTGGCAGCTTCCTCATCCTTATGAAGCAGAACAGTCTGCGCTCCACTCTCAACAATCTCCTCAATATTATCAGCAGTAAGTTCAGTCTCACGCTCCATGATTACTTCATTACGCTCGATAGATACTACTTCACCAGTATCCTCATCAACGAAGTCCTCATTCCAACTCTTCAAAACACGAGCAGCAAGCTTACGACCAATAGCAGCCTTCATATTCTTCTTGTTAACCTTCACCTCCTCGGCGAGATCAAAAATCTGAAGAATATCCTTATCCTGTTCGTAACCAATAGCACGCAACAACGTGGTTACAGGCAATTTCTTCTTACGATCGATATATGCATACATTACATTGTTAATGTCAGTTGCAAATTCAATCCAGCTTCCCTTGAAAGGAATGATACGAGCAGAATAAAGCATGGTACCATTTGCATGAACACCCTGGCTAAAGAACACACCAGGAGAGCGATGAAGCTGAGAAACAACAACACGCTCAGCACCATTAATCACGAAAGTACCATTATCGGTCATATATGGGATAGTACCAAGGAACACATCCTGAATAAATGTACCGAAATCCTCATGATCAGGATCAGTACAATACAGTTTCATCTTAGCCTTCAAAGGTACACTATATGTAAGACCACGCTCCAAACACTCATCAATAGAATAGCGAGGAGGGTCGATATAGTAATCCAAGAACTCAAGAACGAAATTGTTACGTGTATCGGTAATAGGGAAGTTCTCAGAGAACACCTTATACAAACCGTCATTCTTGCGTTCCTCAGGCGGAGTATCCAACTGTAAGAAGTCCTTGAAAGACTTTAACTGCACATCGAGGAAATCCGGATATGGATACGGATTATGCACGCTGGCAAAATTTACTCTGTTATCAACAATTTTTGTAGCCATTAGAAGTTATTAAATGGGTTTTATTAATAATATAATAAAAGACACAAAAAGGTTAGGACTCACCTACTTGGAGAATCCTAACCATTTATATAAAAAATGTATTACTCTAATTACTTGAGCTCTACCTTAGCACCGGCCTCTTCGATAGCCTTCTTAAGGTTCTCAGCCTCGTCCTTAGCTACACCTTCCTTGATTGTAGAAGGAGCACCGTCTACGAGATCCTTAGCCTCTTTCAAACCGAGACCACAAGCCTCCTTAACAGCCTTTACAACCTGGAGCTTAGCGCCACCAACCTCAGCGAGGACTACGTCGAATGTAGACTTCTCCTCAGCTGCAGCTGCACCACCAGCAGCAGGACCAGCAGCTACAGCTACAGCTGCAGCAGCAGGCTCAATACCATACTCGTCCTTGAGGACTGTTGCCAACTCATTAACTTCCTTAACAGTAAGATTTACTAACTCTTCTGCAATAGCTTTGATATCTGCCATTTTATTCTAAATTTTATTTTTGTTTATACTATAATTAATGATAACATTGTGATTGATTACTCAGGACGCTCGCCCAATGTCTTAAGCACACCATGAATAGTGTTGCTTCCTGATTGAAGAGCTGAAACAACGTTCTTTGCAGGTGACTGGAGCAAAGCAACAATCTCTGCGATAACTTCGTTCTTGCTCTTGAGAGCTGAAAGTTCTGCAAGTTTGTCTGCGCCAACGTAGAAGCTTTCCTCTGCATAAGCAGCCTTCAGTGTTGGAACACCTTCCTTGTCATATTCCTTCAACAACTTAGCTGGTACATTAGCTGTATTGGCAAACATTACAGCAGTAGTACCCTTCAAGCAGCCATAGAGCTCAGAGAAATCGATATCTGAAGCCTCGAACGCCTTGTGAAGCAAGGAATTCTTAACAACAACCATCTTAATCTCGCTCTGGAAGCACTTACGACGGAGTGCGCTTGTCTTCTCAGCATTCAATCCTGTAACATCTACAAGATAGAAATGAGGAAACTCCTGCAACTTCTGTCCAAGTTCAGCGATAATAGTATCTTTAACTTCTTTCTTCATTTTACAAAACTTTTAGAGTTATTCAACTGATTTAGGATCAATCTTGATACCCTTACTCATAGTGCTAGAAATAAAGATACTCTTGATATATGTACCTTTAGCAGCAGCAGGCTTCAGCTTGATAACTGTGTTGATGAATTCCTTAGCATTTCCATAAATCTGCTCAGGAGTCATGCTAACCTTACCGATTGAAGTATGGATAATACCAGCCTTATCAACCTTAAAGTCAATCTTACCTTGCTTAACTTCCTTTACTGCCTTAGCAACATCCATAGTTACAGTGCCACTCTTAGGGTTAGGCATCAAACCACGAGGACCGAGTACACGACCCAAAGGACCAATCTTACCCATACAAGAAGGCATTGTGATGATGACATCAATATCTGTCCAACCACCCTTAATCTTCTCAACGTATTCGTCAAGACCTACATAATCAGCGCCTGCTTCCTTAGCAGCAGCTTCCTGATCAGGAGTACAGAGTGCGAGCACACGAGTAACCTTACCTGTTCCGTTTGGCAATGAAACAACGCCACGAACCATCTGGTTAGCCTTACGTGGATCAACACCTAAGCGTACATCAATATCAAGAGATGCATCAAACTTGGTAGTGGTAATTTCCTTTACCAACTCTGAAGCCTCCTTCAATGTGTATGCCTTCCCTGCTTCAACCTTATCAGCTACTGATTTTTGATTTTTTGTCAGTTTACTCATTTTTCTAATTGAAGTTTTAAATTATTTACCAGGGAAGTCCCCTTTTACAGTAATACCCATACTTCTTGCAGTACCAGCGATGAGCTTCATAGCTGATTCTACAGTAAAGCAGTTCAAGTCCTTCATCTTATCCTCAGCGATTACCTTTACCTGATCCCAAGTAAGAGAAGCAACCTTCTGACGATTAGGCTGAGCAGAACCTGACTTGATTTTGGCAGCCTCTTTCAATTGAACTGCAGCAGGTGGAGTCTTGATAATAAAATCAAAAGACTTGTCAGTATAATAAGTAATAACTACTGGCAACACTTTACCTGCTTTGTCCTGGGTACGGGCGTTGAATTCCTTGCAGAATCCCATAATATTAATACCCTTAGAACCCAATGCAGGTCCTACTGGAGGTGAAGGATTCGCAGCGCCACCTTTAATCTGTAATTTGATTAATCCAGCAACTTCTTTAGCCATTTCTTTGTTAATATTTAAAATTGAAACTTATAAGGAATAACAATCTCGTAACAGAATCCTATTCCTTTTCTACTTGCATAAAACCTAATTCCAACGGAGTTTTACGTCCGAAAATCTTAACCGTAACTTTCAGCTTATGCTTTTCAGCATTAACCTCTTCAACGATTCCGCTGAAACCACTGAATGGACCTTCCATAACCTTAACGGTATCATTAACCAAGTAAGGACAATCAAGATTCTCCTCAAACTCAGTCTCCTCTGCAGAACCCAGCATACGATTGATATCGCGCTGTGGAACTGGCGTTGGTTCATCCAAACCTCCAAGGAAACCCAAAACATTAGGGAGGAAACGCAACGTATGCGCTACATCACCCTTCAGTTTGGCCTCCACAAAAACATAACCTGGAAGAGAGACCTTTTCTTTAACGACTCTCTTTCCATTACGCACAGTTGCATGTTTCTCAACTGGAATCAACACCTGAGAAACATTTGCTGCTAGTAAATCATTGTGCTTCATTTCAGCTTCGATGTATTCTTTCACCTTAGCTTCTTTACCACTAACGGCTTTAAGCACATACCATTTATTTCCTGCGTCTGCCATTTCCTTAAAAAATTAACCTGGATAAACTACACCCATAAAGGCTTTGAAAATAGAATCCATCGCGAACACAACAAGTGCAATGACTAGGGAAGCAGATAATACAACCATTGCACTATGAGTAAGTTCGGCACGTGATGGCCAAGTAGTCTTATGCGCAAGTTCATCGTAACATGCCTTGCAATAATTTACTATTTTATTCATATTATCTTCTATTTAGCACGGGTTGAAGGGCTCGAACCCTCGACACCTGGTTTTGGAGACCAGTGCTCTACCAACTGAGCTAAACCCGTAGAAAGACTCCCGCTCCCTTAGGAGGGGAGTCTGATATATATAGCAAATTAGATAAATCTAAATTACTTGATATCGTCGAGAATTGATGTAATCTGACCAGAACCTACTGTACGACCACCCTCACGGATAGCGAAACGAAGACCCTCGTTCAAAGCAACCTTATAGATCAACTCTACCTCAATCTCTACGTTATCACCAGGCATTACCATCTCAACTCCCTCCGGAAGCTTGATTTCACCTGTACAGTCCATAGTACGGAGATAGAACTGAGGACGATACTTGTTACCGAATGGAGTGTGACGGCCACCCTCTTCCTTCTTCAATACATAGATAGAAGCCTTGAAGTGATCGTGAGGAGTAATAGCACCTGGGTGTACAACTACCATACCACGCTTAACCTCAGCCTTATCGATACCACGGAGAAGCAAACCTACGTTATCACCGGCTTCACCCTCTGCAAGAACCTTACGGAACATCTCAACACCAGTAATAACTGACTTCTTGTCCTCACCAAGACCGAGCAACTGAACTTCGTCACCTACCTTACAACGACCTGTCTCAATACGACCTGTAGCAACAGTACCACGACCTGTAATTGAGAATACATCCTCGATAGGCATCAAGAATGGCTTATCAATCTCGCGCTCTGGCTCCTGAATCCACTCATCAACTGTATCCATCAAAGTCTCAACAGACTTAACCCACTTCTCAACACCGTTCAAAGCACCGAGAGCAGAACCACGTACAATTGGAGTATCCTCCTCGTAACCATACTGCTCGAGGATCTCACGAAGCTCCATCTCAACGAGCTCAAGCATCTCCTCATCATCAACCATATCGCACTTGTTCAAGAAAACAACCAAGCGAGGTACGTTTACCTGACGTGCAAGAAGTACGTGCTCACGTGTCTGTGGCATAGGACCATCAGTAGCAGCACAAACCAAGATTGCACCATCCATCTGAGCAGCACCAGTAACCATGTTCTTTACATAGTCAGCGTGTCCAGGACAGTCAACGTGTGCATAGTGACGCTTTGCTGTCTCATACTCGATGTGAGCAGAGTTGATAGTGATACCACGCTCTTTCTCCTCAGGAGCATTATCAATCTGATCGAATGACTTAACTGCCTCAGATGTACCGAGCTTCTCGTTCAATACCTTAGAGATAGCAGCGGTCAGAGTAGTCTTACCATGGTCAACATGACCAATTGTACCAATGTTAACATGCGGTTTGGTACGCACGAATTCTTCTTTAGCCATAGCTTTTCTTTTTATTTATATAAATGAATAATCTGTTCCTCTACCATCCTAAGCATCTAGAACGATAGAGCTGTAACTGAGAGTTGAACTCAGGACCTCTTCCTTACCAAGGAAGTGCTCTACCACTGAGCTATTACAGCAAGTTAATAAATTGAGCGGAAAACGGGGCTCAAACCCGCGACCCCCAGCTTGGAAGGCTAGTGCTCTATCAACTGAGCTATTTCCGCTTATCAAAGAAAGTGGGTAGTGATGGATTCGAACCACCGAAGGCATAGCCAGCAGATTTACAGTCTGCCCCATTTGGCCACTCTGGTAACTACCCAAATTTCTTTTTCTGAGCCTCTTGTCGGATTCGAACCAACGACCCCGAGATTACAAATCACGTGCTCTGGCCAACTGAGCTAAAGAGGCAATCTTTACAACCGCAATACGGCTAAATTTCCATCTACCGGAAAACGGCTGCAAAGATACAACTATTTTTTGAATCAACAAAATTTTTTCGAGTTTTTTTTATCGATTCCTTGATTTTTCTTTAAATTTGGTCAATTGAACCTTCATTGAGTCCACTGCCAGGTCAATTCCTTCCTCAAAAGTGTCACATGTCTTTTCTACGAACAACTTGGTCCCAGGGACAGCAACTTCCAGATGAACTTCCTTATTCAAGGCAGTAGCAGGCTTCACGACCTTTAATTGCACCTCTACTTTCTGTATATCTTCAAAAGTTTTTTCTAACTTGGCGACTTTCTTTTTCGATAAACGCCTGTAACTTCTCGGTAGCGTCGAAATGAATCGACTGAATCTTAATTTCCATAGTTACCTCCATTTTTTAAAGGTTACGCCCGAGGATGGGCTTCAATATAAACTCGTTTCAACTGTTCAAACGTTGTATGCGTATAAATCTCGGTCGTCGAGAGTTTCGCATGTCCTAACAGCCTTTTCAAACTTTCAATTCCTGCACCATGATTCAACATTGCAGTAGCAAACGTATGCCTCAACACGTGCGGACTTTTCTTTTTCAACGAGCAAACCCTTGTGAGGTTCTCCTTCACGATTTCTCTGACTTGAACCGGACTCATCCGTCCGCCCTTATCCGCAAGCAAAAGAGCTCCAGACTTAGCCATCACCCTTTGTGCTCTTAGAGCCAAATATTCTGAAAGAGCATTTTTAAGCTCGTCACCAAAAGGAACTATACGTTGTTTGTTTCCCTTACCCGTAATCTTTATCTCTTTTTTGATAAAGTTCACATCGTCAACATCAAGTCCTATCAACTCTGACAATCGCATCCCCGTCTCATAGAACAATATTATAATAGTACGTGCGCGTACATTATTATAATCATCGCCCCACATTTTCCTGTCAAGCAACTCATCCATCTCATTTTCTTTCAAGAATTGAGGTAGCGGTTTACTTTCCTTAGGTCCTTTGAGGCTATGAGCGGGATCCGACTCCACATAATGTCTGACTAAAGCAAACCGATAGAACATTTTCAAAGCACTCAACCGGCGATTAACCGAGGCTGCCTTATTACCTGCATCTACCATATGCTCCATCCAGTTGCGAATCATATCAGAATCAACAGATTCCCAAGTGAAGGATTCAGACAAGTTCCTAGCATACTGCTCAAAGAGTTTCAAATCTTCGCGATAGTTTTCTACCGTCCTCTGCGACCTATTCAGTTCAGAGCGCAAATATCCCAAGAACTTATCTATACTCAACATAACGTCGTACCTTTTTCATTTCGGCAACGAAGTTACGAAAATTATTTTAAACTACCAAATTTTTTGAGGATTTTTTACTTTTATTCCTCGTTTGCACGCAACTGCTGTACGTAGATGGCGTGTTCCATCTTGAGACGCTTCAAAACAGAAGGCTTGTCATACTGCTGACGAGCACGAAGCTCCTTAACAACACCTGTCTTTTCGAATTTTCTCTTAAACTTCTTGAGAGCTCTCTCGATGTTCTCACCGTCTTTAACTGGTACAATAATCATTTTTTTGCTTTTAATTTATTATGTTAAACTTATGTTATTCAATGCGAAATATGGCAATGCCACAATTTGCGGGTGCAAAATTACATCTATTTTATCAAACTACCAAGTTTTTCTTCAACTTTTTACTCTAAAATGTTCATTTTATGGGTTTTGTAGCATTTTCAAGCCATATTTTCTCCTCTTCATCAAGGAAAGGAGACAATTTTTCATAAACTGAATGATGATAAGCATTGAGCCAGTCAATCTCTTCAGGCAACAACATATCAACATCTATAGGAGTGGTATCTATAGGACAAAGAGTAAGAGGCTCTATCTGCAGGAATTTACCGAACTCAGTAGACATGTAGTCTGAAATCAGCACCGTATTTTCTATTCTTACGCCGAACTTACCTGTCAGATACAAACCAGGCTCATCAGTCAAGGTCATTCCTGCTCTCAAAGGTGTAGGCATCCACTCCATTCTTATTTGATGAGGGCCTTCGTGCACACAGAGATACGAACCTACTCCATGGCCTGTACCATGCAAGAAATTATATCCTTCACGCCACATACACTCTCTTCCTACAGCATCCAACTGTGTTCCTGATGCGCCATCGGGGAATTTAACCAATTCCAACTGAATATGCGCTTTCAGAACCAAGGTATAAATATGCTTCATCTCTTCAGATACGGCCCCCCAAGGCTATGGTACGGGTAATATCTGTAGTACCATCCTGGTATTGAGCCCCAGAGTCTATCAGGATCAAGCCTTCCGGTTTCAGAACGACATCTGTTTCAGGAGTTGCCTCATAATGGACTATTGCTCCATGCTGAGCATAGCCGGCAATCGTATCAAAAGAAATATCTCTGAACAGTTTCTGTTCTGCACGTAGCGATGTTAATTTCTCATCAATGGAAATTTCAGTTTGTCCGCCAGCCTCAACAGCAGGTTTCAGCCACTTCAAGAACTTAACCATAGCAACACCATCTTTAAGCATTGCACTACGGTAGCCCTCTATTTCTGCTTTATTTTTCACAGCCTTCATAGCCGGAATAGGAGAAGCTGCAGCAACAATTTCCTGGCATTTTACAGCTTTCCACAGATAATAGCTCGTTTCATCTCCATCTAACAGGATATTATATTCCGAATATGATTCAAGGCATTTTTCCACCTTATTATATTTATAGAGAGAAACCTGATTATCTTGAAGATACTGTTTTACTTCAGGAGATAATTTATTATCATCCACGAAAAGAGAAACTTTATCGCTCTCAATCAACAAATAACTTACAAATACAGGATTGCAATGAACATCTGTACCTCGAAGATTCAAAGTCCAAGCAATATCATCCAAAGCGGAAACGAGCATACCATCTGCATGAAGTTCTCTCAAAGACTTACGGATACGGGCCACTTTAGAGACTAGCGTCTCTCCAGCATATTCCAATGATTGAATTTCTACAGGATTTGCAGGAAGCGAAGGACGATTCTCCCAAATCTGTTCCAAAGGGTCCAAATTAGTTCTAAGCGTAATTCCACCGAGTTTACGGAGAGAATAGCTTAAATCTTTAACATAATTATAAGAGTTGACCATGCCATCAAGTCCAACCTCAGGAGATTGTACATCCTGCAATTCTTTCCCCAACCATTCTGCGATAGTAGGCGTACCTTCCATTTTCAGCCTCATCAACTGATATTCAGTACCTTCCAACTGTTCTTCCGCAGCCAGGAAGTAGCGGGAATCAGTCCATAAAGCAGCCGATTTCATTGTAACGACAGCAGTACCAGCCGACCCGTTAAAACCAGAGATCCACTCTCTTCCTCGCCAATGGTCGGCAACATACTCGCTCTGATGAGCATCTGTACTAGGGAAGATGAAAGCAGAAAGATGTTCACGCTTCATCAACTCCCTCAGTCTAGCTAAACGTAATTCGATTTCATTCATAATTGTTATGCAATTTAATGTTTAACTTAACTCCAAATAATGCATTTTGCTAATTAGAGATTACAAAGATAACATTTTTAAGAATTAACAACAAATTTAAGCGCAAAAATATGCACGATTTACATTACTTTTTATTAATTTTGCGGTCGGAAAGTAAAAAGAAGGAGTTTTACAAACTTTATTCCAGATACATTCCGCTATTTTTCAGGAGAAAAGATTATAAACATTTAAATAAGAATTGTAGTTATGAATTTTTTAACAAATGACAAACTCGTTATCGTCGGTGCAGGCGGTATGATCGGTTCTAACATGGTACAGAGCGCTTTGATGCTCGGTCTTACTCCAAACATCTGTCTTTATGATATCTTCGAACCAGGTGTACATGGTGTTTTCGATGAGATTCAGCAGTGCGCATTCCCAGGTGTTAACGTAACTTATACTGTTAACCCAGAGGAGGCTTTCACTGGTGCTAAATATATTATTTCTTCTGGTGGTGCTCCTCGTAAGGAGGGTATGACTCGTGAGGATCTTCTTAAGGGCAACTGCAAGATTGCTGCTGAATTTGGTGACAACATCAAGAAGTACTGCCCAGAGGTTGAGCACGTAGTTGTTATCTTCAACCCAGCTGACGTTACAGCTCTTACTGCACTTATCCACTCAGGTTTGAAGCCAAACCAGTTGACATCACTCGCAGCTCTCGATTCTACTCGTCTGCAGCAGGCTTTGGCCCTCGAGTTCGGTGTACAGCAGGATAAGGTTACTGGCGCTCACACTTATGGTGGTCACGGCGAGCAGATGGCTGTATTTGCTTCTCAGGTTAAGGTTGACGGCAAGCCATTGGCAGAGATGGGTCTTTCTGACGAGCGTTGGGAAGAGATCAAGCACCACACAGTACAGGGTGGTTCTAACATCATCAAGCTCCGCGGCCGTTCTTCATTCCAGAGCCCAGCTTACAACGCAGTTAAGATGATCGAGGCTGCTATGGGTGGTGAGAAGTTCACATTGCCAGCTGGTTGCTATGTAAACCACGACAAGCTCGGTTTCAAGAACGTAATGATGGCTATGCCTACTACTATCGACAAGACTGGTGTTCACTTCACAGAGCCTACAGGTACTGAGGAAGAGCTCGCTAGCCTCCAGAAGTCTTACGAGCACCTTTGCAAGATGCGCGATGAGATCGTAGAGCTCGGCATCGTTCCTCCAGTAGCTGAGTGGAAAGAGATGAACCCTAACTTGTAATTCTCCGCTTCGGATTTTTAGAAGTTAACTCGATAAGGGCTGAATCGTGAAAATGCTTCATGATTCAGCCTTTTTTCATTTATTTTTCCCCTATAGCGACCATTTATCCCCAAATACGCCATATCGTTACATTTTTCTGTAAATCAGGTTATACGAGTTTGGTATTATTTTTGTAATTTTGCACACAGAAATAACAAATAAAAAAGGATAATAGAAAATTATGGAATTGATAAAGAACAAATCATTCGGGGGCGAGCGCCCTCTTTTCGGTGCTCACGATGTACGTTTAGAAGATATTACGATTACAGATGGCGAATCGGGCATCAAGTGCTGCCAAAACATAGAATGCCACCATTCCAAGTTTTATGGCAAATACCCTTGGTGGCATGTGGACGGTTCTCTTATCACAGACTGCTACTTCGCCCCAGAAAGCCGTTCGGCCATCTGGTATAGTGATAATATGGTGATGAAAGACTGCACCATCGATGGGCCTAAGTTCTTCCGCGAAATGAAGAATCTGGATTTGGAGAACGTCAACATCACAGACGCTGATGAGACTTTCTGGAAGGTAGATGGCCTGAAACTGAAGAACGTAAAACTCCACGATGGAACTTATCCATTCATGTTCTCCAAGAATATCTATGTAGACGGACTTGAGAGCGACTCTAAATATGTATTCCAATACTGCAGAAATGTGGAGATTCACAACGCAAAGATTACAACCAAGGACAGTTTCTGGGAATGCGAGAATGTAACCGTCTATGATTCGGAACTGAATGGGGAGTATCTGGCCTGGCACAGCAAGAACATCAAGTTCGTACGTTGCCACATTAGCGGCGAGCAGCCTCTCTGCTACATGGACCATGTTACTCTGGAAGATTGTACCTTTGATAAGGAATGCGACCGTGCCTTCGAGGATTGTACCAACATCGATGCACAGATCAAGGGAAGCATCACCAATATCAAGAATCCTATTTCCGGAAGAATCGAGGCAGACGAAGTGGGAAGCGTAACATATACTGAGTTTGCCAAAGCGCCAAAGGGTGCATGTGAAATCACAGATAAATCGAAATAGTTTAAGAGGTAATTACAGAAATGACAACAATCAAGTAAATTACTTATTGTTCCCATAACTAATTGTTCTTACACTTAGCTGAAATCTCCGTTCATAGACACTGAACGGCCGTTCAAAAGAACTTTGAATATACATTCAATGTCTTTGAACGGAGATTCAAAGTCTATGAACGAAGATTTCAATTAGGAGAAAAAGAGAATTATCCTATATAGATAGAAGAAACAACATAGATAGAAAACAAATATGAAATACAATTTTGATGAAATCATCGAACGTCGTGGAACCAACTCATACAAATGGGATTTGGTGAAGGAAGACGGCGTTATTCCGATGTGGGTAGCAGATATGGACTTCCAGACTGCTCCCTGCATCATCGAAGCTCTGCAGAAGCGCGTAGCTCATGGCATCTTCGGCTATACCCTCGTACCTGATTCTTATTACGAGGCTATCATCAGCTGGTTCTCCCGCCGCCACCAGTGGAAGATAGAGAAAGACTGGATTCTCTATACTTCAGGCGTTGTACCTGCCATTTCTTGCTGTCTGAAAGCCATCTGCATGCCTGGCGAAAAGGTATTGGTACAGACACCTGTCTACAACTGCTTCTTCTCCTGCATTACAAACAGCGGCTGCGAAATAGTAGAAAACGAACTGAAACGTGTGGGCAACTGCACTTATGAGATAGATTTCGAAGACTTCGAGCGCAAATGTGCTGATGAGAAGACCACAGCCTTCATCCTCTGCAATCCTCACAATCCAGCCGGAAGAGTGTGGAAGAAAGAGGAACTTGAGCGAATGAACGACATCTGTCTCAAGCACGGGGTAAAGGTCATCGCAGATGAAATTCATTGCGAGCTCATCATGCCAGGCTATCAGTATACTCCATTTGCCAGCATCAGCGAAGCTTGCCGTGACAACTGCGTAGTATTGAATTCTCCATCAAAGTCATTCAATATTGCAGGACTTCAGATAGCCAACATTATCTGTCCGGATGCAGCATTGCGCCGCCGCATCAACCGTGCCATCAACATCAACGAGGTTTGTGACGTAAACCCATTCGGCGTTATCGCTCTCCAGGCAGCTTACAATGAGGGAGAAGAATGGTTGGATGAATTGAACCAATATCTCTACGAGAACTATCAGGCAGTAAAGGAATTCTTCAATACCGAATTGCCACAAGTTCGCGTTACCCGCCTTGAAGGCACCTACCTGGTATGGCTCGATATCCTGCCATTCGAACTGTCAAGCGACGAGGCTTATGAAAAGCTGATGAACGATGGTAAGGTATTCATTAACAGTGGTACGATGTATGGCAGAAAGGCTGGTCAGGGCTACCTGCGCCTCAACATCGCCTGTCCTCGCAAGACCCTGATGCAGGGCCTGATCCGCATCGCACGAGTTCTCAGCCAGTATATGGATGAAGAGGATTTAAGCGGATGCCCTGCATAAAAGAGCAAAGAAAGAGAAAAGATTTCTAAATAAAATGTTTAAAACAAGATAAGATGGAAAATGAAGTTTTGAAAGCCATTAAGGAGAGAAGAAGCATTCGTCGCTTCAAGGCAGATCAGATTACCGACGAAGAGTTGAAGACGGTATTGGAAGCCGGCACATGGGCAGCAACAGGTCATGGAACCCAGGAGCCTTTCATCATTGCCGTTCAGAATCCTGAGATTTGCGCCCAGCTTCGCAAGATGAACGCAGAAATCATGGGTGTAGAAAGCGATCCTTACTATGGAGCGCCAACCATCGTTATCGTTCTGGCACCAGAAAGCAACGTTAACGGTGTGAAAGATGGCAGCCTTATCTTAGGCAATATGATGCTTGCTGCCCACTCTATCGGCCTTGCATCTTGCTGGATTAACCGTGAAGACGGCATGTTTGCATCAGAAGAAGGCAAGAAGCTGATGAAAGACTGGAATCTTCCAGAAGGTTTGATGGGAGTAGGAGCCTTAGCCTTGGGTTATGCTTCTGCGCATCCTCATTCCATAAAACCAAGAAAAGAGGATTACTACCGCATTATCAAATAAAGGCAGGATGCCTGGTTTACGGCACATACATATACAAGAAAAGGTCTCATGAAGAAAAACATTCATGAGACCTTTTCTTGTATATGTATATAATCAAGCTATTACAACTTTACACTTGCCAAGACCTTATCAGTAGCGCCAGCCAAATGAGCCACGAAGGCGCCAGCCTTATCGCCAGCCTGTTTCAGGAAGGCCTCATCATTCATCAGAGAACTCATCAAACCTGAGAAATCCTCATAGGTATTGATTTCAAAACCTCCATCCGATTTCAGCAAGCCCTGAGCCTCCTGAAACTTTTTATTGTTCGGACCAAAGATAACCGGCATATTCCATACGGCAGCCTCCAAGGTGTTATGAATACCTACACCAAAGCCACCACCGATATAAGCCACATCACCATAGTTGTACATACTGCTCAACAATCCGAAACAATCGATGATCAAGACATCAGCCTCCGCAGCTTCTTCAGGAGTAGTTTGCGTATAGCGCACCACCTTCTTGCCCTTTATCAGAGAAAGAATCAACTTCAGATGCTCTTCAGCGATGACATGAGGAGCAATCAGCAGGCGCCAATCCTTATGCTCATTAAAGAAAGGTATAAAGATATTCTCATCTGGCGGCCAAGAGCTACCGGCAACAAATACCTTGAAATCATGATGAGGTACATCCGCAGACTGAGATGAAGCCACTCCTGTTCTGAAAGCCTCGCAAATCGGCAATTGCTTGGCAGCCTCCTTTATCTGGAGAACACGGTCGAAACGGGTATCTCCTACCACATCCACAGCCGTGATGCCTATACCTTCGAGCAATCGCTTACTCTCTTCGTTCTGTACGAAGAAACGGGTAAAGCACTTCAGCACTCCAGCATAGCTTCTGCCATACCATTTGAAGAACACCTGATCCTCGCGGAAGATACTGCTCACGCTATAAGTAGGAATGTTGCGATGCTTCAGGATATGAAGGAAATTAGACCAGAACTCATACTTGATGAAGAAAGCCATCACAGGACGTACCAGTCTAAGGAAACGGATGGCGTTCAACCGAGTATCCACCGGCATATAACAGATGATATCAGCTCCCTCATAGTTCTTGCGCACCTCATAACCTGAAGGAGAATAGAAGGTAAGCAGAATCTTATACTGAGGATAGTCCTTACGGATACGTTCCATCAAAGGTCGTCCCTGTTCAAACTCACCGAGCGATGCAGCATGAAACCAAATGTACTTAGCGTTAGGATCCACCTTCTGCTTCAATATTTTGAAAGCCTCACGCTCACCACGCCACATCTTGCGCACCTTTTCATTAAACAGACTTGCAATGGCTATGCCCCAAAGGACGAAATATATTACGATATTATAGATCATGATATTTCTTTATATTGGTTACTATCTATAAATACGTGAACTCTCTGAATAGCCTTCAGCAATATGCTGCAGAAAGCCATTCAGAGAGAAATTATTGTGAATTAACCCAAAACTTCGATTGCCTTGCGAAGACGGCGCAGAGTTTCCTCCTTGCCAAGGAAGGCAGAGATATCGAACATACCCGGGCCCTTACCCTCACCTACGAGAGTCAGACGGAATGCGTTCATCACATCACCCAGCTTATAGCCCTTATTCTCTACCCATTTCATCACGACAGGTTCCTGACCTTCGATAGAGAAATCCTCAATATCTTCAAGCACATCAGCAAGTTCTGTCATCTGCTGTGCAGAATATTCCTTCCAGCGCTTCTTGGCTGTCTTAGCATCATACTCTGTAGGAGCAATGAAGAAGAAAGAACACAATGGCCACAGTTCATAGACAAAGTTCACACGATCCTTCATCATGTGTACCACCTGCTTTACGCGGTCCAGAGTTTCCTCTACACCATTGTTGGCAACAATAGGGGCAAAGAGGTTAGCTATTTCATCATCGCTCTTCATCAGAATGTATTCGTGGTTGAACCAGATTCCCTTCTTGAAGTCGAACTTGGCACCAGCCTTAGAGCAACGTGAAATATCAAAAGCCTTCACCAGTTCATCAAGAGAGAAGATTTCCTGTTCTGTACCAGGATTCCAGCCGAGGAGCGCCAGGAAGTTGACTACAGCCTCTGGGAAGTAGCCACTCTCACGATAACCGGAAGAAACCTCGCCAGTCTTAGGATCATGCCATTCCAGCGGGAATACAGGGAAACCGAGGCGGTCGCCATCACGCTTACTCAACTTACCTTTACCTTCCGGTTTAAGAAGCAAAGGAAGATGCGCAAAACGAGGCATGGTATCTTCCCAACCGAAAGCCTTATAAAGAAGTACGTGCAAAGGCGCACTAGGCAACCACTCCTCACCGCGGATTACATGAGAGATTTCCATCAGGTGGTCGTCTACGATATTTGCCAGGTGATAAGTTGGCAATTCATCAGCACTCTTATAAAGCACCTTATCATCCAGGATATCACTCATAACCTTCACGTCACCACGAATCATATCGTTCACGTGAATTTCCTGTCCCGGTTCAATCTTGAAACGTACAGTATACTGCTTTCCGTCAGCAATCAGCTTATCAACCTCTTCCTTAGAAAGAGTCAGAGAGTTGCGCATCTGCATACGAGTATGAGCATCATACTGGAAATTCTGGATTTCGGCACGTTTCGCTTCCAACTCCTCAGGAGTATCAAAAGCAATATACGCCTTATCATTATCCAGGAGCTGCTGAACATACTGCTTATAGATATCACGACGTTCACTCTGGCGATAAGGTCCATGCTCTCCACCGAAACTTACACCCTCGTCAAACTGGATACCCAGCCACTTGAAAGATTCCAGGATATACTCTTCGGCTCCAGGCACGAAACGATGAGAATCTGTATCCTCAATACGGAACACCAGCTCACCTCCATGTTGGCGAGCAAACAAATAATTATACAGAGCGGTACGAACACCGCCAATGTGCAATGCACCCGTTGGACTAGGGGCAAAACGCACCCTTACTTTTCTATCTGCCATGTCTTTTTATAGCTATTTTCAAATTTTTCTGCAAATTTACATCTTTTTTTGCGATTTTAGCCGTTTTTTTTCGTATTTTCGCACTGTAAAACGAAATAAGTAAGAAAAAAGTTAGGAAAATGAGCATATTTAACAACCCAGAAGAGAACTATTGGCGCAATTTCGCCACAAAAACGGTTTTGATATTAATTACCGTTGCTATCATTGTTTGGTTCCTTCCTCGCAACGAAGGAAGGATGTTCCGGTACGATGTTGGAAAGCCATGGATGTATGGTTCCGTCATCGCAAAATTTGACTTTCCGATCTATAAGACCGATGAAGCCATCAAGCGTGAACAGGATTCGCTGATGAAGCAATTCCAACCTTATTATTCTGTCAATGAATCCATCGGCAGCGAACAGGTGAGCCGTTTCCTGCACGACTTCAGCCAAGGTGTACCAGGTTTGCCAAAAGAATATGTGGGACTCATAGCCCACCAGCTTCAGCGCCTTTATCAGACCGGCATCATCGCTACCACGGAATATAATCGTATCTACAAAGATTCTACCAGTATGATACGAATTATCAACGGCAAGAATGTGAAGAGCGTACCTATCGGTTCGTTCTACTCTACTATTGCCGCTTACGAACGCATTTTCTACGATGAGAAACTGGCAACCCAGCGACAGCTTTTATCCCGTTGCAACCTTAACAATTATGTTGAAGCCAACGTCATATACGATAAGGAAAGAAGCGAGGCAGAGAAAGCCGACATGATGAGCAGCATTCCACTGGCAAGCGGAATGGTGATGAGCGGACAGAAGATTGTGGATCGTGGTGACGTGATTACGAACAACACCTACCGGGTGCTCAATTCATTCGATAAGGAGATGAAGCGCCGCAGCTCTACCCAGGAAGAACTGACAACCACTATCATCGGACAGGTACTGTTTATCTTCATTCTTGTCATGCTGTTTACCTCTTATCTCTCACTTTTCAGAAAAGACTATTTTGATAAGCCGCGCAGCATTACCATGCTTTATGCGATGATTACGCTGTTCCCAATCTTTGTGTCACTCATGATGAAACACAATTTCTTCAGTGTCTATATCATCCCATTTGCCATGGCGCCTATCTTCGTACGTGTGTTTATGGACTCGCGTACAGCCTTTATCAGCCACGTTACGATGATTCTTATTTGTGCAGCAGCAGTAAAGTACCAGTACGAGTTTATCATCGTACAGCTGGTAGCTGGTCTTGTTGCTATTTACAGTTTGCGTGAACTCAGCAAGCGCTCGCAGATATTCATCACAGCCCTGTTGGTAACTATAGCCAGCGGTGTAGTATATCTTGCCCTTCAGCTGATGCAGGACAACCAGGTGTTCAACGTAGATGCCAGCATGTATACCTACTTTACCGTAAACGGCATCTTCCTGCTACTCTCTTATCCGCTCATGTACATTATAGAAAAGATGTTTGGATTTACATCTAATGTTACACTTTTCGAGTTGTCAAATACCAACAAGGGATTACTTCGCAACCTGAGTGAGATTGCTCCAGGCACCTTCCAGCATTCTATCACCGTAGGTAACCTGGCAGCAGAGATTGCCAACCGCATCAGAGCCAACAGTCTTCTGGTACGTACCGGAGCACTCTATCATGATATCGGTAAGATGACTAACCCTGTTTTCTTCACAGAGAATCAGGCGGGCGTTAATCCTCACGACCAGTTAAGCGACCTTGAGAGCGCACAAATTATCATAAGCCATGTTTCAGAAGGTCTGAAGATGGCAGAGAAGGTTGGTCTGCCAGGCATTATAAAGGATTTCATCACTACTCATCACGGAACGGGCATCACCAAGTATTTCTATATTAATTACTGTAATGCTCACCCTACAGAGGTGATTGACAAGTCGCAGTTCCAATATCCAGGACCGAACCCATTTACCCGCGAACAGGCCATCCTGATGATGGCAGATACGGTTGAAGCGGCTTCGCGCTCTCTGAACGAATATACTGAAGAAAGCATCAGTAACCTCGTCAATAAACTCATCGACAGACAGGTGGCTGATGGTTTCTTCAAGGAGTGCCCTATCACGTTCCGAGACATCGCTCTCGCTAAGCAGGTACTCATCGAACGACTCAAGGCTATTTACCATACTCGCATTTCGTATCCTCATTTGAACGTAAGACAGAATGCCGGCAAAAATACGAGTCAGGAGTCTAAAGAACAAGAGTAAAGATACAATACGTGAAGTTCTTATGCCGTAAAGCGTAAAAACGGATATACTAAAAGGTAAAACATAACCAATAAAAGCCCTTTTTCTTGCACAGTTTTTAAAATCTGTGCAAGAGAGAGGGCTTTTTACGTTAATATGTTTTAAATATTTAATAAAACCAATAGCGAAATAGAACATTATAATTACCTTTGCGGACGTTTATATTTAATTTTATTAAGATGAAGAAACTAAAATTAGTTAGTTTAGCCATTGCGATGGCTTGTGCAACCCCATCTTTTGCAGGCGGTTTGCTCACCAACACCAATCAACATGTAGCATTCAACAGAATGATGAGCCGTGAGGCTTCAATTGGTATCGACGGCGTTTATTATAATCCAGCCGGAGTTGTATTCATGGGTGAAGGTCACCATCTCGCCATCAACTGGCAGTTGGCTTACCAGACACGTAGCATTGAAAATGATTATGCATTGTTCAAAAACAATGTGAACAATTCGATTACTCCTCGTACTTTCAAGGGTGAGGCTTTTGCGCCTGTCATCCCTTCATTCCAATATGCTTATAATAAAGGTAGATGGTCACTTCAGGCTAGCTTCGCCCTCACAGGTGGCGGTGGCAAGTGTACCTTCGATAATGGTCTGGGCTCTTTCGAAAAGATCGTAGCTGAGACTGCAATGGCAGCATGCAAGTTGGCAGGTGCAGTGGATCAGATGGCTTCACAGTATGGAGTTCCAGCCGTATTCACTGGCGAAAATGCTTTCGGAACAAAGGGACAGTATAGCTACAACAGTTATATGCACGGTCGCCAGTACTACTATGGTCTCTCTCTGGGTGCAGCCTATAAGTTCAGCGACAACTTCAGCGCATTCGCAGGTGTACGTGGTGTCTATGCTTCAACAAACTACTACGGATATGTAGAAGATATCAAGGTAGGCAACATGCCTCTCTATAAGGTGCTCGATCCAACCAAGGAAACAGCTGCCAACATTGAGTTGAGCTGTGACCAGAGCGGTGTGGGCTTCACTCCTATTATTGGTGTGGATTTCAAGACTGACAAGTGGAACTTCGCTGCCAAATATGAGTTTAAGACTCGTATCCGCCTGAAGAACAAGTCAGTAAACCAGGTACCTAGTATCGGTAACCTGCCAGACAACCTCCGCAACGCCTACATTGCAGGTGGTGTACCAGAGGCTGCTGCAAATGCCATCATCGGCAACCCAGATATTCAGGAAGCCATGGGACAGTTGAAGACCGAGTTCGACACCAAGCTCGAAAAAGCTATCGGCGAATACGAAGATGGCAAGAAGATTGCGGGTGATATTCCTGCTTATCTGGCTCTCGGTGTAGGCTATAGTCCAGTAAATACAGTAAGAGTAAACGTAGGTTTCCACTGGTTCGATGACAAGCACGCTACATCTTACAACAACCGACAGGAAAAGTTGAAGCGCGGTACATTAGAGTACAACGCAGGTGTCGAGGTAGATGTAAACAAGAAGATTACCTTGAGTACTGGTTGGCAGAATACCAACTATGGTTTGCCTGATGAGAACCTTGACACACCAACTTCAAAAAGATACATGGACGACAAATCATTCGTTGTCAGTTCAAACTCTGTAGCAGTCGGTGGTGTTTATCACATCAATAAGAAGATGGACTTGAACGTGGCTTACTTCCACACCTTCTATCAGCACAAGAAGACCTCTGAGAAGGTTCAGCTTTCTGCTGAAAAGAGCATCAACTACAGTTCAGACTACACACGTAACAACAACGTATTCGCAGTAGGTCTCGACATCAACTTCTAAACATAACTACAATTATCATAATTAAAAGGCTACCCGTTCTTGCAACAAGTAACGGATAGCCTTTTTCATTCTATTTACCAATCTTATTTTCTACCATTCTGCCAGAGAAAAGGAGGGGCAAGAGACTACAATGGGTCTACATCATAATAAATCTGCAGAGCTCCATATCTCGGATCCTTTCCCATCTGTTGCTGAGCAAACTTCAGATATTCTCTTACCTTCTGCTGATCAATACCATTTTCCAGTTTGATAACAATCTTTCGAATGTTCATCGTCTTAACCCTTGCCACAGCAGGTTTATCGGGTCCCAACACACGCTCGCCAAACCAGCTTCTCAGCGTTTTACTGAGCTCATGGCTAGCCTGTTCGCATACCTTATCATATTTATGTTTTACATACACATTAATCAGGTGGAAGAAAGGTGGATAATGAAAAGTTCTTCTCTCCTCCAGAATACCCTGATACAAACCTTCATAATCATTATTCACCACCTGTCCGATGACAGGCAAGGTAGGATTCTTGGTCTGTAGAATCACCAAGCCACGCTTACCTTTTCTTCCAGCTCTACCACTCACCTGTGCCATCATCATAAAAGCATGCTCGTAGGCACGGAAATCTGGATAGTTGAGCATCGAATCAGCATTCAGGATGCCCACTACACTCACCTTATCGAAATCGAGACCCTTAGAAACCATTTGCGTGCCTATGAGAAGATTCGTCCTGCCTTCAGAGAAGTCTGCGATAAGACGTTCGTAGGCATTTCGTGTACGTGTTGTATCCAAATCCATTCTGGCAATCTTGGCTTCCGGAAAGATTTCCGCTATCTGGTCTTCTATCTTCTCGGTACCAAAACCACGTCCCATGATTTCCGTACTGCCACAGTTAGGACATTCCGTAGGAACCGGATAAGTGTAACCACAATAATGGCAAGTCAGCAAGTTAATGCTTTTGTGTAACGTAAGCGAGACATCACAGTTCTTACATTTCGGCACCCAACCACATACCTTACATTCAACCATCGGCGCAAAACCACGACGATTCTGAAAGAGGATTGCCTGTTGTCCATTCTTCAAAGCCTCTCTTACTGCAGCCAAAAGCTGTGGAGAGAAAGGACCGCTCATCATCTTACGGCGGCGCAAGTCTTTTACATCTACCACCTGAATTTCCGGCAACTGAATACCTTTGTATCTTGTCTTCAGCTCTACCAGTCCATACTTACCTTGCTGCGCATTATAATAACTCTCCATCGAAGGCGTAGCCGTACCCAATAATGTCTTTGCCCCATACATCTTGGCAAGCACAATGGCAGCACTTCTGGCATGGTAGCGCGGAGCAGGATCCTGTTGTTTGAAGGAAGTCTCGTGCTCTTCGTCTATGATGACGAATCCCAAATTCTTAAAAGGCAGGAAGACTGCACTTCTTGCACCCAGAATTACATCATAGGGATGATCAGAGAGTTGTTTCTGCCAGATTTCTACACGCTCAGCATCACTATATTTAGAATGATAGATGCCCAGCCGGTCACCGAAAACTCTATGAAGGCGCTCCATGATTTGTACGGTCAGAGCGATTTCCGGCAGAAGATAGAGCACCTGCTTATGCTCCTCTATGGCTTTTCTGATAAGATGAATGTAGATTTCCGTCTTTCCGCTGGATGTCACACCATGAAGCAATACAACATCCTTTTTCATCATTTGCATCAGAATTCCATTATAGGCATCTTGCTGTGCCAAGGAGAGAGGTTTAATCAAGTCAAGATGAGATTCTCCATTCGTATTCAATCGTCCTATTTCCAACTCATAAGTAAAGAGAATTCCCCTGTCGATAAGCGCCTTGACAACAGCAGCCGTACAATGGCTCTCGTTCATCAGTTCTTCCTTGGTCACTTTTTTTATGCCTTCCCTAGGCGTATCGCCATCAAGACTGTCCCAATGCGAGAGACTCAGAAAGGTGGTCAAGGTTTTGGCTTGCTTCAAGGCTCTCTGCACCAGGTTGAGCGCTACATGAAGTGCCTGCTCACTACGGTACGTACTGGCAAGTTCTACATAGAGTTCCATCTTGGGCCTGAATTTCTCTGTAGACTTCAGACCACCAGGCATAGCTGCATTGTAGACATCGCCTAACGGAGCCATATAATAATAGCCAATCCATTGCCACAATCTCATCTGCTGAGGCAACAGCGAAGGCGTATTGTCAAGTACCGCCTCAACAGGTTTGCAAGAGAATGCAGGCTTATCATCATGCAGCCGGGTAGCCATTGCGATATATTTCTTACTTTTACCAAGAGGAACCAGCAAGCGTACCCCAGGCACAACTTTCCCTTCCATCCCATCAGGGACAGAATAAGTAAAGGTTCCGTCGAGCGGAAGGGGTAATATCACATCTACATACTTCATATCTAATATTCTTTAACCTTGAAATATCCACCATTCAGACTTTCGACTTGCAAAGTTAGCAAAAAAAAAGCAGATACCCATCATCGGATACCTGCTTTTATATATTTTAAGATGTGCTAGGCGAGACCATACGATGTTCTCACCCATAATCTTTCCTGTTCTTTTGCAAGATTAGAACCAATAACCCAAAGCAATCTGCCAACTGTTATTCTTACTGTTACCATTCACAATATTTTTGCCTGTTTCCTCCCAGGTAACATCTGCAGTCTTACCACAAGCGATGTTATAGTTTGCAGAAAGCTGGAGATGGCTCAGCAGGGTAACACCCAGACCTACGTTTACACTGAAGTTTGTTTTCTTCAGAGAATAACAGCCTGATTTATCCCACTCGAAGTTCTTGTCGCCAACGTTGATACCCCACTGTGGACCAGCGAAAACGAAAACATTAGCCAAGCTGCTCAAGCCGAAGCCATAACGTACGTTTACTGGGATATTAAGAGATTTCTGAGTTATCGTTGTCTCTGCATCATTTACAGACACCTTAGCTTCCTTCTGATCGTACAAGGCAGCAGCATCAAAACTCAAGCCAACAATAGGGATAGTAACCTTTACCATTGGACCAACAAAGAAACCTGTCTTGTTAGATGCATCGAATACATCGTTACTCAAAGACATGTTAGTAACATCCAAACCGCCCTTCAAACCAAACTTAATCTGGGCATTAGCATTTGTAGCAAACATCATGGCTGCTACAACCATTAATACTGATAAAACTTTCTTCATTCTTTATTTACTTTAATTCTTATATAAATTAATGACGCTCTCTACGAACCGTTACCCTAGCTGAGCCACCAGAAGAAACATAGCTTCCTCCTGATCTGCGTTTTTTAACAGTAGAAGTCTTAGCTGGTTTAGATGCAGAACCACTTCTTCTGTTACGGCTTTTCTTCAGAGTCTTGGCATCCATATTCTTTTCTGCCTTGGCAATACTGTCAAGAGAATCCTTCCGAGCCTGATTACCCCAGATATTCTTCTCAAAGGCAGCCAACTCAGCTTCTATGCGTTTCTGTTCCTTCGCCATAGCCGTATCCGAAGGACAATATTGTGCCAGGGTATTACCCTGCATATTATTGGTCTTGTAGATTTTACCCTGATACAGATTCTTGGTAAAATAATCTTCTGCACTCATTACAGCAGCATTGTTCACATTACTGGTCATCAGCTGCTGCTTAGCCAGGAACGGAGCCAGATCATCATACTTCACCCAGAAGAGCGGATACTTGTTTCCTACATCTCCAAAGTCATCATTACGGGTCATGATAGGGCACAAAGCCAATACCTTGGTATGGAAAGAAGCTGTTTTCTGGTCATAATAAGAAGTCTCCTTCACATAGTATGCCTTCACTTCTGCTGACGGAATATCGCTGTCATCAATATGCACCTTTCCATTATCAGTCTTCTCGTAGTAGATATGATAATTATCTACGAATGCTTTCGGAGTAAGACGGTTGGCGGCAGAAAAATCTTCATTACCATCCATACGATACTGATAAACAGGCACTCTACCCGTAAACATCAGTTTAAAGATATAGGTAAAGAGATTCATCTTACCATCTGTTGGCTCTACAGGATAATACAAGGCAGCATTGGCATCATCTGTGAGATTGAGTTCACGATAGATGTCTCTTCTCCAAACCACGTCCTCATCCATCGGGATGGCTGTAGGGAAATAAAGTTTGGCACGCAAGGTCATATTGTCAGCATTCGACTGTTGTGCCTTTTGCTGAGCCTGCTTTCTGCGAGCCGCTGGCTGTGCCATGATGCTCTGCACCATTCCCAAAAGCATGAATATGAATAATATCTTTTTCATTACATTGAACTTTGAACATTGAACTTTGAACTTTATGATAAGTAAAGCCGTTGAATTGGCTTTCCCTTCGGACGCCGAACGTTGTTTCTTCACTCTTCGTTCTTCACTCTTCACTTACTTCACTTACCTGACGATAACTTCCATTGCTGCCGGCAGATTTCGGGTAATTCCATCAGGACCTACAGCCTTGATATGCGAGATATAGAAGCGTCGGTTTCTTGACAGTTTTCTGAACTCTTCGCGCTGTCGTTCTGAGAAATTGGAACCCGCCGAAGCCAAAGGTATGGCATTTCCCATATTATCGAAGAATATGGTTTCGAAGCCCAGTACCTTAAACGGAATATCAAGGAGTCCGTCATCTATGGCTGCATGAATGCCTGGCGCACCCATCAGAGCACCTTTCGATAGAGCACCACCTCTAAATCTGTCTGTACCCATCGCAATATAAGCTGTTGGGTCAGGAAGTTTTCTTACATGGAATACGAATGGAGGCAGACTTCTCACCTGTCCCTTATCGCGGGCTATCACATGTATGGTAACATCCTTACCCACCGCTGAAGGTTTAGCCACGAAATGACCATTGCCCTTAGCCACGAAAGAACCGCCTGTCATGGTTGCAGAGATAGCATTTGCCGGAACACCAGGAACGCTGATGCTGATAGGATTGGCATAGCCTGCATAGAGCACATTCATCAGGTCGGCAGCAACGGTAGCTGTATTAGGAACAGGCAATACGGTGTATTTCTGAACGAAATTGCGTCGCATCATCTCGCCATTCTTGCCTCTCATCAGAATGTAACCGCCAAACTGATGCTCACCTACGCCACCTGCCACAAAACTGTATCTGCCATTCTCGGCATTCAGCCTACTACCATTCACATAGATTTCCGGGCGCTGTGTACTGTCTATTGCAGCCATCACCACATGCGAATTGAAACGTTCACCGGCATAGAGGGTTGTTTTCTCTGGAATAACGAATGCATCGAGTTCATTCACATTCAGTTCTACCAGATCTATATTTTTCTTCTCCTCATCCGATTTCTTCCCATCATCGGCAAGACTTTTCTTGATTTTCTCGACAACAGACTTGCCTTCGACACCGAATTCCTCATCTGTAGGAGTATTCAGCGCCAACATAGCCATCAGGATGACATACATCAGGTTAATCATCTTCTGGCGAGGCGAAACCGGTCTTTTCTTGATTGCCATGGATATAAATTTGCTTGATTCTATTTATTTTCTTCGTCTTTACTCTTCACTTGTTACATGAGGAGCCGCCACACGCATATTGATGGTCATGGCATCAATCATACGGGTATAAATCTTGTTCAACTGTTCTATCTGCTTTGCCATCATCTTGGTCTGCTCATTGATCTGGTCAATGGTACCAATCTGCTGGCTGGCACTTTTCAGCTGCATCTCGTATACCCTGCTGATACCTGTCAAGGTACGGTTCAGATTCTCCATCTCCTCGCTGTCACGAGTCAGTCGGCTACTCTGTTCGTTTACCTTACTCAAGGTTTCTACCAGGCTCTTCAACTGTTCTACGTAGCTGTTCTGAACTTCCACCACCTCAGGATTAAGTGGAGTCAGTTCTGGCGCAGCAGCCATTACAGTAGAGACAGGAGAAGCAACCTGAGGTTGAATGGTTTCAGAACGATTCTTGGCAGTCATCATTTCTTCAGCCGACACCTTTCCTTCCAGATACTCCTCTGTAGCATGGATAGGCAAGTCTCTACCTTCGGCAGTCTTGTCGAAAGGACGGTCGAAAGCAGAAAGGAAGAACACGAGAATCTCGGTTCCCATACCTAAGAAAAGCATGAGATTGGCACCAGGAAGATGGGTCAACTTAAAGAGGGTACCAGCGATTACGATAGAGGCACCCCAACTGTAAGCATAGTTAAGGAATGTCTGACCCGGCACACTATCCATCCACTTCTGCAAGCGGTATACGATATTGAATTTGCTATAATAGCTCATATTATTTATCTCCTATTCTTATTCTTCAATGGTTTCTGTTTTCCGCTTGCCGTAGTAGCAAGACTTCTCACGCAACGGAATCCGATGTATGAGCGAGGCTGATTCTGGTACTCGAAAGTGCGCCATGCCGAACGGATAAACGACTCAGGGTCTTTCCAGGAACCACCTCTTACACTCTTCTTCTTCAAACGGTAAGGATCTTCTATGGCAGCATTATACTGTAAAGTTGGGTTAAAATCGCTCATTGCGTCAACACCCGCCTCTGTATAAACGGTACTTGTCCACTCTGCCACATTACCAGCCATATCAAAAAGACCATTAGAATTTGGCGAATAGATAGCCACCTTGCCGGTTATCAGGTTGCCGTCTTTGGTATAGTTGCCCCTGTCTGGTTTGAAATTGGCGTAAAAACAGCCATCCCCATTCTTCACATCCGCATTGTCCCAAGGAAATTCATTCTGGTTCTTGCCTCTTGCAGCATATTCCCATTCTGCCTCGGTTGGCAGACGGTAACGCTGCACATATCTTGCTTCAGGACCTAAGCCCTTCAACAGATAGTCTGTTCTCCAGGCACAGAAGGCATTTGCCTGTTCCCAGGTAACACCGACTACCGGATAGTCATTATACGCAGGATTGCTGAAATAACTTCTCAGATAGGTTTCATTCTCTGCATTTCTGAAGTCGTTTACCCAACAGGTAGTGTCAGGATAAACATTCACGATATAGGTATTCAGGAAATCCCATGGTCCTGAAAGCGGACGGTTGATAGTCTCACGCACCACTCTACCCTCATCATCGTAATAAGCAGTATCTTTCGAAATCATCACCACCTCGTCCGGATTTATCTTCACATCGGTGTTGAAGGTACGTTCCTGTGGATTCAGGCGGAACTTACGCAGAGCCGCAGCTGTATAATCATAGATTTCGTATTTATAGTTGAGCTGGCGCCAGTCGATGAGTTTTTCTCCTGTAACCGGATTGGTTTCATACAAACTTTCAAAAGCTCTCTGCTCATCCTCATTAGGTTCTTAGGAAGCGCTTTCTTCCAGTTTACATGAGGCGTAACCGGATCGCCATTCTTATCTTCAGTAATCATGTAAGTCTCGTCGCCTCCATAAGCAGGATCAGCCAGACGTGTACGAAGGATAGAATCACGCACATAAGCCACAAACTGCTTATATTCTGAATTGGTGATTTCGGTATCATCCATCCAGAATCCATCCACCGACACATCCTTGCGTGGTGTTTTCATTCCCCAGAGTGAGTCTTGGGTCTCCATTCCCATTTTCAGGAAGCCACGGTTTATCTTTACCATACCATAAGGGGCTGGCTCTACAAAGCTTCTACCGCTCACGCCAACCACCTCGCCACCTCTGCCTGCAACAGAAGCTTGCTTGGCACCGAAGCAGCCGCTCAAGGTGAGCAATATAGCGAATGCACTAAGGAGCAATATACTTTTCTTCATTGTTTTATGATTCTACTATGTTCTTATTTCTATTTACATTATAATATTCTGACGCTCTGATGGCGGTTTCTGCCTTTCTTGGTCAGGTTGATATCGGTCTGATACCCTACAAAGAGTTCATGACTGCCATTTCCGGCACTGAGTTTGGAGGTATATACCTCGTAACTGTAACCAAGCACTACCCCATGAAAACTACCGCCTACCAGCATGGTTACCGATCTGTCCGGACTATAGGTTACTCCACCATACAACATCCGTTTCTCATATTGGTAAACTAACCTTCCTGTCAGGTCGCCTCGCCATGTGGTACCATCTGTTGTAACAAGAACAGACGGCTTTATTGTTAAGAACGGATTTCTGAGTCGAATATTGTATCCACCAGTCAAATAATATGTGGCATCTATTTTCAATTCGTTGGTCTCACCAATATTAATTGTAGGCGATGTTAGATGCTGGGCAGAAAGTCCTACGTACCAAGCCTTATGCTGGTAATACAGCCCAGACTCAAATCCATTCCGCTTCCATTTACGTCTGAAGTAGAAAAGGCTGGGTCACCACTTTCTCCCAAATCCACCTTGCTTCCATCAAACTTCTCACTCAGCATGCCTCCTTGCACACCCACGCTCAGCGTTCCACCCAGGAATTTATTCTGCAAAGCATACTGTAAAGCCAGGCGCTGATGGGTAAAAAGACCTATCTGGTCATTCTGTAACGATAAGCCTACTCCATGCCTGTGATTGAACAGGAAGAAAGGCATGTCAGCCGCCACCTGAAAGGTACGGGGGTTATGTTCGAATCCAGCCATATCAAGTGCGTAGGCCGCCGTAACATTGAGTTTCGACTGCTTACCCACAGCAGCAGGATTGAACGATGGTTCCATGTCAAAGTAATGACTATAGGAAGGATCATACTGTGCCCTCACTTCGAGCACCCCCACTAGCAGAATCCATATAATGATAAATCTTTTCAACACAATAAGATAACGGAATTTCTTACACATTATTATATATAAGCAAGAAACATCAAGCACTTATAGTCTTCCAACTTTTTTATTGAACATTTTATTAAGGAGTAAAAGTCGCTAAAAGGCTTTTCTAAACCTATCTTGCAACTCCTTGATTCGCTCTAAAAGTTTTTCGAAAGATAAAGTCTGACCATAGATAAAGTGGTTACACATCTCTGCATAATCACCCTCCCAATCCTTCACCAACTCTTGCCTAGGAACGAAATCAATCTCACTCGGCATCAACTTAGAATAATCTACATACCCTACAGCATAGTATATGGAACGATGCTTAACAATACGCTCATACAAGTCCATATCCAGCAGGGCTTGTTTGCCAAATTCTGTATCCATCAAGCGTTCGAGATCATAAAGATGTCTAGACATTCGGACATAACGAGGAGTCTGTTTCTGAAACTCCTCGCATAGCAGAATGCTTTCTCCAGGAATGTTCGTGTAGGCACAACTGTCTTTATAGTAGCTGTAGCCGCCGCATCTTCTCCAGGGAAAGTCTGCTCAATATATGATGAAATCAAACGGTCTTCCGTAGGTTCGTTCATAGACAAGCAACTAATCTCTATCTTAACTCTTGGCGGAATATACTCTATCGTATGACCAAGCATAGACTCATAATGAACGAGAATGACAGACGGATCCTTATCACTTGCAACGGGACTTGCCTTACCATCCTCATCAATTTCCTCTACTACATTTTCTATATGGTATCCTTCCACACCAAGTTTCTTTAGATTTTCATCCAACTCTGCTGAAACTGTATCAAGAAAATACCTACGTGCCTTCTTGCGAAGTTTTTCACGCTGATTCTTTGTCGTCTTCTCTATACCAAAGAATTCATGGCTTACAGATAAATCTATATCCTCACTGAATCTTTCTATCAAATTCCATCCTTTACTGAGACTTGTACCTCCCTTAAAGATGAGTTGATCTGCACATGAACATTTGAAAAGAGCGTTGAGCACCACAGTTACCCACCAGTCCTTTTCAATTGCAACCTGATTAATGCGAAACTTCTCTTCCGCACGTTGCAACATTGCTATTCGTTCATCTATTGTGTGATTTAACCAAAGTGTCATAATGCTCGTTTTTATCTATTATATCAGTTATCAGCTTTCTCATCCATACTGGCATGAGAGTAAGATCTTGTACAAACAAGTCTTTATGTTCCTCTTCATTGACCAATTTTCTTATGGTAGAGAGTTCTTGATTACCTACATTCTTTTGTCCTAATGTTCTAAGAGCTTGTACAAGAAGCGCTGCCAACACTGTCTGAAAAGCAAAGTTCTTAGGAACACTTCTCTTCAACTCTATAGTCCGATTTCCAAGAGTCAAGACTCTTCCACTTCCCGATGTCAGATAAGTATATTTTGTAGGCACCTGTGTTGAGAGTCCAAGTTTGTTGAGCGCTGTAACTCCTGAAGGTTGTATTTGTACCTTATCTCGCTGGGCTATAGCCATCACCATTTCATCTATTGATGGATAGACTATCCCAAATCGGGTATTCTTAGGGCGAAGATAAACCCCATTAGCTAATCGAACTATATTTCCCTTTTTTTCTTCTACAGAAAGTGCACGACTTACCACCTTCTCATTATCATTGATGTCAGAGAAGTCTGAGATGAAGAGAATCTGCCCTTCACTTGTCTCGTATATACGGTTTGCTATTTCTGCCATATCGTTTTCTTTCTTTAATGGTGCAAAAATACAAAAAATCAGCGATATGTGTAACACCCCGCCGATTTAATTAACTTTTTTTATGTAGAAAACTTTGCAAATATTTTCCACAATCACTTATTTTTATTCACTCTTAGCTGTCTGTGGTACTCACGGCTCTTGCGTTGTAGTTCTTCCTTATGACTGGCATAATATCGACGTTGATACTCTTTCAAATCCGCAACCTATAGGGTTTAGTGGGATTTTGCTTGCAAAGCGACAAAATTCATTTTATTGTACATATTTCTTGCACAACAGAAATGTCGCAGACACAAAATCCCCTTACCCCATAAAGCGACTTGAGGTAATACGCTGGTTTAACCAGCAAAGCATGGTCTTTAACCAAAGTCTGTCTTGAACAGGTTGGCATAAGCATTGTTGTCTGAGTAAATGTTCAATACATGCCTACGTGATGTCTCAATCCATTTCGCAGGAACAGAGATGAACTTGAAAACAAAGGTCTTGATTCTGCTGGTGGCACGCAATCCAAATTCCTGGGTTTTCAATCTCTGCATAATAGCTTTGTAGAAGTTTCTGATGAGAGCTGTCATAAGCAGGAATACAGTATTCTGTGCCATGAACGATTTTGGCAATCGGTTCCAGCCAAAGCCATTGTTCATGTCATCGAAGATGCGTTCCTTGCCATCACGAAGATTGTAGAATTCCACGATGTCTCTTGCACTCGACTTGTAATCGTTAGTCAGTATACATCTGTAGGTATATTCGCCTTCCCAAATGTCAAGGTCTCCATCTATTCGCCTTTGTCTCTGTATGACAAGACGATACGGTTTTCCTTTCCATTTCTCAACAAGGATAGAATTCAACTCAAACTCAATACCGTTGATTTCAACAGTTTTCCATCCAGTTCTCCGAACATGAGCCGCAATCCATGCGGGCACGAGAAATATATATTTCCGAAGCCTCCAATCGCTTGAAGATTCTTTCCAAAGTTTCTTTTTGGTTGAAGCGCACGTTTGTGTTGCCGTCTCTATTTTCAATACCAACAATCATGTCGTTAATGACAGCTACACCTGGACTATAGCCCAAGAACTTCTTGTAGGTTGGTTTTGCATCATACTTCTCTGTTTCAATGAACTGATGGTCAAAGTCAAAATCATACTCTTGACCGGATTTCAATTGACCAGTAGCAAGCAGGGCATTGACCAGTAAGCAGTTCATCTTGTCTGCAGTATTGAAATCATAGGATTTGCCAGAAGCAGACTTATAGGTGATGCTCTTAAAGTTAGTTCTTCGATAGCACGTAATATGGTGTCTGCGCTGCAAGTGCGAAGAGTTGGATGAAGAGACAAATGTTTCATCAGGTGAGTTGTAACATCCTCAATACATGAGCCACCACAAAGATATTATTTAATCGTCTGTAAATCAATAACTTATATTAAGAAATTCTTATGAAAACTTAACTATAAAAAGTTGGTCAAGTCGCTGATTTTCAGTAACTTTGCAAATCACGACAAACGCAAAATTATATGAATACAGGACTTGACCAATATATGGATATCTTTAAAGATGCAGTTGAAGATTCGGCTGCAAAGTTAACAAAAAGTTTCGAGAAAATACTCATCGAGGTGATAATTTTGTTCATGGTAATACCAAGAAAGATAAATTTCACCCAAATGGGGAGGTATGGCTCGCATGTTGAGCAAACCTATCGCAACGCATTCGGCTTAAAAAAGTCGAAAAGCATTGACTGGCTCAAACTTAATGCCTCACTTGCCAAGCGCTTCTTTGGTAAACAGGGAAGATGGGCTATTGCCATTGATCCCAGCTACATCAGCAAAGCTGGCAAGAAGACTCCACATATCGGTCGTTTTTGGTCGGGATGTGCACAGTCTGTTAAACATGGTCTCGAAATCATGGGTATTGGCCTCATTGATATTGATGCCAAAGACTGCATGATGTTAAAAGCACACCAGTCGCTAAGTAATAAAGAACTGAGTCTTAGAAACAAGACTATGGTAGATTTCTATATCGGCGTCATTAAGCGTTATCGCAAGGAACTTCTTAAACTCTCAACCCTCATAGTTGCAGATGCTTACTTCTCTACAAGTACATTTGTTAATGGGATAAAGAAAGAAGGGTTCTCTTTGATAAGCCGCTTTCGTGACAATGCTTGTCTCTTTTATGTCTATGCTGGTCCACGTACTGGAAAACGTGGTCGCCCCAAGACCAAGGATGGCAAGATTGATATGAAGAATCTTGACCTCACTCGAATGGAGAAGATGGAGATGAAAGATATAGAAGGAACAGCTTATACTTTGATAGCCTATTCCAAGGCACTCAGGTGTAAAGTTAGACTTGTCATCTGGCAGATGCCGAATGGCAAGAAGAAACTATTCTTCTCTACAGACACCTCACTTTCGGGTGAAGAAGTACTTCTTTATTATAGAACCAGGTTCCAGATCGAATTTTGCTTTCGTGACGCCAAAGGCTATACTGGTCTTATGGACTGCCAGGCTCGCGATAAGTGGAAACTCGATTTTGCTTTCAATGCTTCGTTCACATCACTAAATGTTGCCAAGGTAACTATGAAGGAGATGGGAATGGAATATTCTATGTCTTCATTTA
>VOFI01000979.1_pt1:0-65000 | contig 288019 bp, 248 predicted proteins | sample 5384131 | NCBI WGS metagenome assembly VOFI01 (sample SAMN12384728, study PRJNA508395) | human gut metagenome | isolation source: healthy gut H | host: Homo sapiens | reverse complement strand
TTTAAGTCATGTTCCTAAATCTTCATAGGAAATCCGTCTCTCCAGAAAGGAGGTGTTCCAGCCGCACCTTCCGGTACGGCTACCTTGTTACGACTTAGCCCCAATTACCAGTTTCGCCCTAGGCCGCTCCTTACGGTCACGGACTTTAGGCGCCCCCGGCTTTCATGGCTTGACGGGCGGTGTGTACAAGGCCCGGGAACGTATTCACCGCGCCATGGCTGATGCGCGATTACTAGCGAATCCAGCTTCGTGGGGTCGGGTTGCAGACCCCAGTCCGAACTGAGACAGGCTTTAAGGATTTGATCCGTTTTGCAAGGGACCGTCTCTCTGTACCTGCCATTGTAACACGTGTGTAGCCCCGGACGTAAGGGCCGTGCTGATTTGACGTCATCCCCACCTTCCTCACACCTTACGGTGGCAGTGTCCCCAGAGTGCCCAGCTTGACCTGATGGCAACTAAGGAGAGGGGTTGCGCTCGTTATGGCACTTAAGCCGACACCTCACGGCACGAGCTGACGACAACCATGCAGCACCTTCACAGAGGCCCCGAAGGGCGTCATTGTCTCCTAATCCTTCCGCTGCAATTCAAGCCCTGTTAATGGTCCTCGCGTATTATCGAATTAAACCACATGTTCCTCCGCTTGTGCGGGCCCCGTCAATTCCTTTGAGTTTCACCGTTGCCGGCGTACTCCCCAGGTGGGATGCTTAATGCTTTCGCTTGGCCGCTGACCTATTCAGACCAACAGCGGGCATCCATCGTTTACCGTGCGGACTACCAGGGTATCTAATCCTGTTCGATACCCGCACTTTCGAGCTTCAGCGTCAGTTGCGCTCCAGTGAGCTGCCTTCGCAATCGGAGTTCTTCGTGATATCTAAGCATTTCACCGCTACACCACGAATTCCGCCCACTTTGTGCGTACTCAAGAAAACCAGTTCGCGCTGCAGTTCAGATGTTGAGCATCTACATTTCACAACACGCTTAATCTCCGGCCTACGCTCCCTTTAAACCCAATAAATCCGGATAACGCCCGGACCTTCCGTATTACCGCGGCTGCTGGCACGGAATTAGCCGGTCCTTATTCATAAGGTACATGCAAAAAGAGTCACGACTCTAACTTTATTCCCTTATAAAAGCAGTTTACAACCCATAGGGCCGTCTTCCTGCACGCTACTTGGCTGGTTCAGACTCTCGTCCATTGACCAATATTCCTCACTGCTGCCTCCCGTAGGAGTTTGGACCGTGTCTCAGTTCCAATGTGGGGGACCTTCCTCTCAGAACCCCTACTGATCGTTGCCTTGGTGGGCCGTTACCCCGCCAACAAGCTAATCAGACGCATCCCCATCCATCACCGATAAATCTTTAATCTCTTTCAGATGTCTTCTAGAGACGTCATTGGGTATTAGTCTTACTTTCGCAAGGTTATCCCCAAGTGGTGGGCAGGTTGGATACGCGTTACTCACCCGTGCGCCGGTCGACGCCCATCGGAAGCAAGCTTCCGATGTCGTTTCCCCTCGACTTGCATGTGTTAAGCCTGTAGCTAGCGTTCATCCTGAGCCAGGATCAAACTCTCCATTGTAAAATATCATTTTTACCTAGCCTTGCGGCTTGGTTTGTTTGTTGTCTGTACTTAGGACGAATATCCTTTTCGTTTATTGAAGCTTAGTAAACCTGACTTGTCAATTGCTTGACGGTTCGTTTCTTTTACCCAGTCAACTTTCTTATTTCTAAGAAGTTAACCGCTTCTTGTACTACTTGTCTGTTTATGTAAAATCTTTCAAAGAACGCTAAGAGAAAGTGTATTTCTCAAAAGCGAGTGCAAAAGTACTAACTATTTTTCATTCCACCAAATCTTTTCGCAAAAAAGTTGCTTTTTTAGTCGGTTTTTAACATCTATAAAGACTTTATACAATAGATTTTAGCTGCTTACATTATTATACATATGCGCTTGCCTGTGCACGCACTTAGGCGTATACGCAAGCGCACAATATAATTTAGGTTATAATGCTTTTTAGTTAATTTATATTTAAAAATTGACGCTTATCCGTAAAGTGCAAAAGTTTTTTTCATCTGCGAAAAAAAGTTTTTTTAACATCTATAAAGTATACGCAATTTCGTACGCAAGCGCAAATATAATTTAGGTTATAATGACAATATTTTAAAAATTGGCTTATCCGTACCATTAACTTTATTTCGCTGACAATATTTTAACGGCTTACACATCAAGGATACTGATTAGACAGGGATTCTCAGAAATTTCCATAGAAAGAAATCATAAAAAAGAGGACCCTCTAAAAAAGATACCCATTTCGGAATAGAAAACAAACACTTAAAATATGTAAAAACGGGTTGAATTCTTAAAATATGTTTCTAAAAAGCGAAAAACACCCTTCACCACCCTTCACCCGTAACTATTTGACACATAAAACGTTAAATAAAAAGGTGAAGGGTGAAGGTTTGAAAACTCTTTTTATATATATACGCGCGGGTAAAGGAAAAATCCATTTTTTCATCTTGCTGGTTTTTCGGTTTTTCCAAAAATCCTATAAAAAAGAATATAATATAAAGATTTAAAATATACCCTTCACCCTTCACCTCGTCACCACAACCCAGTTTCCATATCTTCGTCATCGGATTACCTACATTTGTCTTCTGGGTTTATCCTTCGGAGATATTCAGCTATCTTTCGGAGATAATTTCTTATCCTTCGGAGATATTCTGCTATCTTTCGGAGATATTATCTTATCCTTCGGAGATATTTTTCTGAATGATTCCATGATATTTTTCGCACTTTATTTCCCGAATCCACGCAAATCGCACAAATCGCATAGGTAGGAAACGGAAAAGACGTATCTTTGCATTCGAAATAAAACGAATAGCGTATGAGACTGGTAGAAGAAAGAGAAGATAAGAGATTAAGATGGCAATGGCAGATCAGTTTCAACCGCAAGGAGGCTGACATGAAGTCAGACATCACCATCATTCCCAGCGGCAACTATCATATCCTGATAAAGGGTCTGAAACAGAACGACATCATCAGAATATACGGAGCCTCAGGTGTCCTGGCACTTCAGAAACAGGCAAAATCTGATACAGAACTGCTTCGCTCACCAGTAAATGGAACTGTAGCCGTAGAGGTAACACGAGGCAGAAAACAGATAGCCGTAAAGAAGACAGCCCTTAAATAAAGGAATGAATGACGTAAAATTACGGAATAAATGTTAATAAAGCGCAGAGATTATCGTTCGTTTCAATAATTGGCATTATCTTTGCGCTTATTATATTATTCAATAGACCATAAATAACAAAAGAAAATAGAATTATGACAGAAAAGGAAATGTACAATCTGATAAATAATCAGAACAACCAGCAGAGCAATGGCTTTGCTGTTAATGAGAAAGAGCGAGGTATAAGCGGTGTTTTCTCTGCTTTGATGCGCAAAGTGTATACATGGATGACCTTAGCTCTCCTGATTACGGGCGTTACTGCCTATGGTGTAGCTAGCAGTCCTACCCTGCTGATGACCTTGATGACAAGCCGCGGCTTGCTCTTTGGCTTGATTATCGCAGAGCTCGCTCTGGTATTTATCATTACCGGTGCCCTACAGAGACTTTCCCTGACTACGGCCACCCTACTCTTCATCGTCTACTCGGTTTTGAATGGTGCCATGCTTTCATCCGTATTCGTAGTATATACGATGACCAGTATTGCCAAGGTATTTTTTATTACAGCCGGCACATTTGGAGCAATGGCTTTCTATGGTTACACAACCAAGAAGGATTTGACCTCTTTAGGAAAAATACTCTTCATGGCGCTGATTGGTCTGATTATCGCTACCATAGTAAACATGTTCTTGAAGAGTTCGGGATTTGATTACATTTTGAGTTACGCCGGCGTAGCCATCTTCGTTGGCTTGACCGCTTGGGACAGTCAGAAAATCAAGCAGATGCTCCAGACACAATACGACATGAGCGAGGGCGCACAGAAACTGGCACTCATCGGAGCCTTGACCCTGTATCTCGATTTTATCAATCTCTTCCTCTACTTGCTCCGCATCTTCGGAGGCAGCAACAAGGAATAATGAAAACGAGAACCGGGAATAAAGTAAAAAACAAAGAATAACATACATAACGAGAAAGGTTGGCTTGCCCTCAACGGGTTGGTCAACCTTTATTTTTTTAATTCCTAGAAAAGGTAAATGCTAGAGTTATATTCTCTTCAAAAAGTTCTATGGTGCAAAGATAGAAAATAAATCGAGAACCATGGTTTCAAAATAGTAAAAATAAGTTTCAAATAGACAAAAAGTGTCTTTTGACATTTTTCAGTGTGCCGCTGATTATTATAAACTACCTATACACCAACAACTTATGCATTTACTCTATATTTATTAGGAGAGCAACCAAAAGAGGCAAAAAAATACTCTTCTAAACGTAGAAATAGAATTGAATCCCGATTTGATGGCGATTTCCGGCAAAGGATAGTTCGTTGACTTCAACAATTTCTCTGCATATTATATACGATAAGTATTCACATAATCATAAAACGTCTACCCATTCAGCCGGTTAAAATAGCGACTCAGATAAGTACGGTTCGTACCAGCAGCCAGCGCCACATCAGACAATTTCAGTTTCGGATTGAGATAGATTTAATCTTCCTCGAACAACCGCTGCACCTCAGCAGCCATCCCCGAAACATCAACTTCGTTCTGCTCTAACGGTACAATTTCAATATCGCTCAACTCTTCTATCACTGACTCATGCCTATAAACAAAATAATCTATCAGCATCCAGAGTATCAGAGAGCTTACCATATAGATATTGTCGTAATCCACTTTAATAACGAAACAGCTCAGCATCCATAAATGGCTCCCCAGACAGAAAGCACATAAAACCAGATGATATTATGGGTAAAAATATAGAACACCGGCAACAAGAGGAAAGGCAATTCCAGCATTAAAGCTTTCAGCCATCTGAACCAGCCCGGCTTCACCAGGTCCATCAATACAAAGCTGTAGAACGGAATAATCATCATATCCAACGAAGACGTAAGATACCACGCATGCTCGTTGTCAAAACCATAAATCAGAAAGAAAACCATGTCCTTTACCAACTGTAGGTCGACCACGATCATGAGCCACATAATCATCCGAAAGAGCATCTCCTTTCCTTTTCTCCAAAACAGGAAAGCCATCATGGAGAAGAACATCATGCTCATACCATAAATAAAGCTCGTTACCGAATCCATGTCTACTTTCTATATAAATAAACAAAAAGGCACACCTATGGAAAGATATTCTAACATTCCAAAGGTGTGCCATGATATAAATTAATGCCTTATATAATAAGGTGTAGTATTAAATGAAATAACCTAATTAGTCGATTTCCTCATCGGCCTCGTAACCACCCATCTCACGGATAGCATTCTTCAGCATCGTGTACTGCTGGTAGAGATGGTTCACAGGCTCTTCACCCTTAGTATAATCGTGCATAGGTGCCTTGAGGAAGAAACTCAAGAAACGCTGGGTTCCGAAACGGCCTGCACGAGCAGCAAGATCGCTCAACAATGTAAGGTCGAGCAGCAATGGAGCAGCAAGGATAGAGTCGCGGCAGAGGAAGTTAATCTTAATCTGCATTGGATACCCCATCCATCCGAAGATATCAATATTATCCCAACCTTCTTTATTATCATTACGAGGCGGATAGTAATTGATACGTACCTTGTGATAGTACTGAGTATCTTCATCGTTACCATGACCATAGAGATCTGGCTGAGCTTCCGGTTTCAGGATTGTCTCAAGAGTAGAGAGTTTACTAACCTCCTTGGTATGGAAATTAGCTGGTTCATCGAGAACGAGACCATCACGATTGCCGAGAATATTGGTAGAGAACCAGCCACTCAAGCCGAGACAACGGGTACCGATGATAGGAGCGAATCCACTCTTGACAAGAGTCTGGCCTGTCTTGAAGTCCTTACCGGCGATAGGCATTTTGGTCTTCTCTGCGAGTTCCCACATAGCAGGAATATCAACAGTTGTATTAGGAGCACCCATGATGAAAGGAGCACCCTCTGTCAAAGCAGCATAAGCGTAGCACATGGATGGAGCTACATGCTGGCGGTCGTCAGCCTTCATTGCAGCCTCAAGTGCTGCCAATGTACCATGAATCTCCATATCTACAGGAACGTAGATTTCGGTAGATGCTGCCCAGATAACAACGATACGGGCACAACCGTTCTTCTCCTTGAAGTCGCGGATATCCTGACGAAGAGCCTCTACCATCTCCCAGCGGGTCTTGCAATCCTTCACATTATCGCCATCAAGACGCTTTGCATAGTTCTTGTCGAAAGCAGCCTTCATTGGTACTACCTTCTCCAACTCCTCGCGTACAGGATTAATATCTTTCTCCTTCAATACCTCAGCATACATAGCTGCCTGATAAGCATTCTGCGGATAAACATCCCAAGTACCGAATACGATATCATTAAGGTCTGCAAGAGGAACGATGTCCTTGTAGTGCAAATATTTCTTGTCTGCACCCTTGCCAACACGAATCTTGTCGTACTGAGTCATTGAACCTACTGGCTTAGCAAGTCCCTTACGAGTCATGAAAACACCGGTCATGAAGGTAGTAGCTACTGCGCCACAACCAACAACCAAGATTCCCAGCTTACCTTCTGCTGGTTTAACATTCATTTTTTCCATCTTCTAGAGGTTTATTTTATATTAAGTTGATTATAATCTAAGAATTGTGTCTGCAAAGATAACAAAAACTAATTGAACCGATGTGGTTTTCGTAGACTTTTTTTCAATAATTTACAATAATTAGCTTAAAATGGATAAAAAGGCTATTCTGCATCAAAAGCCAAGTGTAAAATATTTGTATGAAAGAAGGTAATACATGCATATTTATTCCATGTTTATGCATAACAAAAGACAAAATAATGTTATTTTATGCATTTTTCTTTCATTTTATTTGGTTATTTACAAAATATATTGTAATTTTGCAGCCGTTAAACGAATAAAAATACAGCATATGAAGGCAAAGAATAGCAGATTGGAAACTTTGAAGATGCTTATATCAAGTCAGGAGTTGAGTTCGCAAGACCAACTTTTGGAGGCTCTTCACAAAGAAGGCTTTAAGATTACGCAAGCTACATTGAGCCGTGACTTAAAACTGCTCAAGGTAGCAAAGGCAGCATCTTCGAGTGGAAAATATGCGTATGTCCTGCCCAATGATACATTATATAAGAGAGTATCAAACCATATTCCAGTGAGCAAGATGATGGTGAATACCGGATTCCAGTCTATCAACTTCTCCGGAAACATGGTCGTGATCAAAACCCGCCCGGGATATGCAAGCAGCATTGCCTATAACATAGACAATAGTGATATTTCTCAAATTCTTGGAACCATCGCCGGTGACGACACGATCTTCCTGGTTAAAAAGAAAGGTACCACAGAAGAGGAAATCATCAATGCACTAGCAGAGGTAATTCCAGACGTTCACCATAAATATGTATAAGGTGGTTGAATTTTTATGCAAAACATACACCTTATTATATATAAAGAAAGAATATTAAAACAAAAACATTTTAAGATAGAAGAGAAAAAATGGAAGAAGCAGAAGTTAAAGTAATGGTGGCTGACGAAAGTCACATCAAGTACATCGACACCATTCTGACTACAATTGCAGAAGCTGCAAAGAAGCGTGGTTCTGGTATCGCCAAGCGTTCACCAGAGTATGTTGCCACCAAGATGCGCGAAGCCAAGGCGGTCATCGCACTCCAGGGCGAAAAGTTCGCAGGTTTCAGCTACATCGAAACATGGGGCAACAAGCACTATGTTACCACATCAGGTTTGATCGTTCACCCAGACTTCCGTGGTTTGGGATTGGCTAAGCGTATCAAGAACCTGACCTTTACGCTTGCCCGACAGCGATGGCCTCATGCCAAGATTTTCTCTTTGACATCCGGTTCGGCTGTCATGAAGATGAACACCCAGCTGGGTTATCTTCCTGTTACTTTCGCCGACCTGACCGATGATGAGTCATTCTGGCGTGGTTGCGAGGGTTGCATCAACGTGGATGTCCTCCATCGTACCAACCGCAAATACTGCATCTGCACCGCCATGCTCTTCGACCCAGAGGAGCATCTGCCTATCAAGCTTCCTCAGGAAGTGATTGAGAGAATCCGCAAGATTGACGGTCCTTCTGCAGAAATCTAAATCCTTATATATAATAAGGTGTTGGCAAGAATGCCATCTAAATATTATTCATCCATATTAAACATAAAATAAAATGGCAAATAAAAAAGTTGTAGTCGCTTTTAGCGGCGGTCTCGATACATCATACACAGTAATGAAGTTGACCCAGGATGGCTGGGATGTTTATGCAGCATGCGCTAACACAGGTGGTTTCTCTGCCGAGCAGTTGAAGACCAACGAGGAGAACGCATATAAGTTGGGCGCCAAGGCATACGTCACTCTCGACGTTACCCACGAATATTACGAGAAATCATTGAAATACATGATTTTCGGTAATGTGCTCCGCAACAACTGCTACCCTATTTCAGTATCTTCTGAGCGTATCTTCCAGGCTATCGCCATCGCTCGTTACGCCAAGGAGATTGGTGCTGACGCCATCGCTCACGGAAGTACAGGTGCCGGCAACGACCAGATTCGTTTCGACATGACCTTCCTGGTAATGGCTCCTGGTGTAGAGATCATCACATTGACTCGTGACAAGGCGCTTTCTCGTAAGGAGGAGGTTGATTATTTGAACGAGCACGGCTTCTTTGCAGACTTCACCAAGTTGAAGTATTCTTATAACGTAGGTATCTGGGGAACCAGTATCTGCGGCGGTGAGATTCTCGACCCAACCCAGGGCCTTCCTGAGGAGGCTTACCTGAAGCACGTTACTGCCAAGGAAGAAGAGGCTGAACTGAAGATTACCTTCGAGAAGGGTGAGATTGTGGCTGTCAACGGCGAGAAGTTTGATGATAAGATTGCTGCCATCCAGAAGATTGAGGAGATTGGTGCTTCTTACGCCATCGGTCGCGACTGCAACGTGGGTGACACCATCATCGGTATCAAGGGTCGTGTAGCTTTCGAGGCTGCGGCTCCTAAGCTCATCATCGAGGCTCACCGCCTGTTGGAGAAGAGCACATTGAGCAAGTGGCAGCAGTATTGGAAGGATCAGGTAGGCAACTGGTACGGAATGTTCCTCCACGAGAGTCAGTACCTGGAGCCAGTAATGCCGGATATCGAAGCGATGCTGACTTCTTCTCAGCGCAACGTAAACGGTACAGCTATCCTGAAACTCCGTCCATACAGTTTCCAGACTGTTGGTGTCGATTCACCAGACGATTTGACCAAGTCTAAGCTCGGTGAGTATGGTGAGATGCAGCACGGTTGGACAGCAGAGGATGCAAAGGGCTTCATCAAGGTAAGCTCTACCCCACTCCGTGTTTATTATGGTATGCACCCTAACGAGGAAAGATAATATGGTAAAAGTAGGTATTTTAGGAGCAGCTGGTTATACAGGAGGTGAGTTGATTCGCCTTCTTATCAACCATCCTGAGGCAGAGATTGTATTCGCCAACAGCGAGAGTAACGCCGGCAACCTGGTGGCTGAGGTTCACGAGGGATTGTATGGCGAGACCGACTTGAAGTTTACCGCCGAGATGCCTTTCGACCAGGTAGATGTTATCTTCTTCTGCTTCGGTCATGGCAAGAGCGAGGCGTTCCTGAAGGAGCACAATGTTCCGGAGAACGTGAAGATTATCGACTTGGCACAGGACTTCCGTCTGGCCCCAGAGACTGTGGTTGCCACCCAGCAGCCAACCCCAGCCGCTCACGATTTTGTATATGGTCTTCCAGAAATAAATGAATCAAAAATAGCCGTAGCTCAGCACGTGGCAAACCCAGGTTGTTTTGCAACCTGCATTCAACTTGGTTTGTTGCCTGCTGCTAAGATGGGCCTCATCAACAGCGATGTATCTGTCAACGCCATTACAGGCAGCACCGGCGCAGGTCAGAAGCCAGGCGCCACTACCCATTTCTCATGGCGCAACAACAACATGAGCATCTACAAGGCATTCAACCATCAGCACGTACCAGAGATTCGTGAGAGTCTGAAGCAGACACAGGGTTATCTCGATGCAGCCATCGACTTCATCCCTTACCGTGGCGACTTCGCCCGTGGCATCTTCGCTACAGAAGTGGTGAAGACCGACAAGCCAATCGAGGAAATCGTAGCAGGTTACAAGGAGTTCTACAAGGATGCCAAGTTCACCCACTATGTGGATAAGGCAATCGACCTGAAGCAGGTGGTGAATACCAACAAGTGCCTGGTTCATGTGGATAAGTATGGCGATAAGCTCCTGATTACTTCCTGCATCGACAATCTTCTGAAGGGTGCCGTAGGTCAGGCTGTTCAGAACATGAACATCATGTTTGGTCTCGACCAGACAGCAGGTTTGAAACTCAAGCCATCAGCATTTTAGATAAAAGAATTCGGAAGAACGGATGAAAAATCATTCGTTCTTCTATCATAAAAAATAGTTTGTAATAAGATAACTCTATGAGTTGTCTTTCTTAAAACATAGATTTAACATGAAACTTTACGACGTATATCCTCTTTTCGATATTAATATTGTAAAAGGACAGGGCTGCAAGGTATGGGACGACAAGGGTCAGGAATACCTCGATCTCTATGGCGGTCATGCCGTTATCAGCATCGGTCATTGCCATCCTCACTATGTGGAGATGCTCACCAACCAGTTGAACAATCTGGGTTTCTATTCCAACTCTGTCATCAACAAGTTGCAGGTGAAACTCGCAGAGCGTCTGGGCAAGATAAGCGGTTATGAAGATTATCAGTTCTTCCTCATCAACTCTGGTGCCGAGGCAAACGAGAATGCCTTGAAGCTGGCTTCTTTCACCAACGGAAGAACCCGCGTGCTTTCTATAGAAAAGGCTTTCCACGGCAGAACATCCCTTGCCGTAGAGGTAACAAATAATCCAAAGATCATCGCTCCTATCAATGATAATGGTCACGTAACCTATCTTCCTATCAACGATTTGGAGGCTTGGGAGAAGGAACTTGCCAAGGGCGATGTCTGCGCTTGTATCATCGAGGCTATCCAGGGCGTAGGTGGTTGCAACATGGTAACTCCTGAGTTTGCTCAGGGATTACAGGCAGCCTGCAAGAAATACGGCACCTTCCTGATTTGCGATGAAATCCAGTGTGGTTATGGCAGAAGCGGTAAGTTCTTCGCTCACCAGTGGTTGGGCATCAAGCCAGATCTCATCACCGTAGCCAAGGGTATCGGTAATGGTTTCCCTATGGGTGGCGTATTGATTTCTCCAGAGTTTACTCCTGTATATGGTCAGTTGGGTACAACCTTTGGTGGCAACCACCTGGCATGTACTGCCGCTCTCGCCGTTCTCGATGTTTTCGAAAAAGAGAATCTGGTAGAAAATGCGCATGAAGTCGGTGAATATCTCATTGCCCAGCTGAAGGAGTTGCAGAAGCGCAACAGTCACATCACAGAGGTTCGTGGCCGTGGTTTAATGGTAGGAGCCGTACTCGACATTCCTCACAAGGAAGTTCGCAGCAAGCTCATCCACGAGCAGCACTGCTTCACCGGTTGCGCCGGCACCAACATCCTTCGTATCCTCCCTCCATTGGTATTGACCAAGGAAAATGTAGATGACTTCATCGGAAGATTGGAAACCGTATTGAAGGAAGTATAGAAAGTAAAGAACGAAGAATGAAGAAACAAAGTTCGGCGGCCAAAGGGAAAGCCAATTCAATAGCTCTTCAGCCATATATATATACAACCCATAAAAGAAATAGGAAACACTCCTATCTTGAGCAGCAAGCCCTTTGCGGTTTGCTGCTTTTTTGTTCCCCTTATTGGAAAAGTGTTGTTTTTTGCTGGTTATTTCGTAGGAAAAGTGTACTCTCTATTACTTCGGCATCTTGGAGTCGAACGTCCACATGGCATGGATGCGAGCAGTATGCGGTCGCCTGAAGAGCGACTATCGTTACAGCAAGAACGTGGTATATAACAACTTCTCTTGGCCTATGCCTTCCCCATAAAGATGACGGAGAGTGAATGCGTAGCGGAGCTGTTCAAGAAGTATGCGGAAATGGTGGAATAAAGAATTCGCAATATAAGCCAACAAGGGCATTTGCCGACAATATCAGCAAATGCCCTTGTTGCTATTAAGGCTCCAAGACCATCTTTCCTTTCGATGGATAACGATAACTAAAACATATTTTTCCTTGATTATTGCTAACAACGAAATCTCCCTGAGCTATAATATCCATTCCCACAACAAGGTCATAGTCTCCAATGTCACTACAAAGTGCCTTTACATTCTTGAAAACAATGTCATTCGCCAAATAAAGACTTATCTCATAAGCCAAGGACTTGACTATTCCACCAACACCCTCTACAAGACTTTCTTCCAACGGAACTAGCTCTAACGCATCAACCACTTGTGAAGAAATAAGGGTATTGGTTGCACCTGTATCCCAAACCATAGATGAAACCTGCGTATATTTTAACTGCCCACTTTTAGTAATCTCATCTATGCTCGGCATAATAATACTATCAGTTTGGATGACATTAACCAAACTATCATACTCCCTGTTCAATACAGCCATAAGCTTATAACCTTAACTTATATCAAACTTTTACCGCATTGACAGTCACAACCCTTGCCACATAGCCATTAGGCAAAGATGGCATATCAACTACCTCATTTACAGGATGCTCCTTAAGAAACTCCTCCCAGGTAGTATGAACTACTTTTAATTTATTGTTCTCTTTCATATCTTAAATATAAAAACATTAACTTTAAACGACTTTCACGCTGCAAATATACGCCTTTTATTTTTTATCTCCAAACATTCCTGCCTAAAAGTGCAAACCTACCTCAAAAAAATCACCTTAAATGTCTCTACTTTCGAATAAAAGTAATAAAAGATATTTATAGTCGATTCAGCTCTGCATTACCGACACCAGTTCCTTGTACTTGCTACGTGTGGTATTGAACTTATAGCGAAGGGTGAGTTGCAGGTCTCTCGTACCTCGCTTAGATACTTGCAAAAGTTCCATCTTTTGGTTATAGAGCAAGTCGGCATCCCAACATTTATAAAGCAGGTCATTGCCTTTTATTTCCAAGGTAAGGGCATCCTTTAGGAATGACTTACTGATGCTGACATCCAGTACATGCTGCTCTTTGGCAAGATATACGTTCATCGTGTTACCCTTGCTCTGATAGCGATAATCCACGTTAAGGGTGATGCCGCATGGCAAGGAGAAGGCATTGTTGAAGTTGCCCATGAAGATAGGACGGTTCAAGCGATAAGATGCCACATCAGTATGGAGGGTGAACCAGGGCTTCTGCATGCCCAAGTTGATTTGTGGCGCCCAAATGCCTATCTTTGGAGCGGCACTGATGTAGGCGGTCATGCTCTTGAGACTCTTCACGTTCTTACGACTTATCATGGTAATAGCTTCGTCCTCAGGAATTTGCTCTGCCCAATAGATGATGGCATTGCGAGAATCCTTGTAGTTGACCATAAACTGGATGAACTTCCATACACCCGATAATTCCACTCTGTGATTGGTTTCGTTGTCGAGATAAGGATTACCAGTCTGGCGAGTAAATCGATTCATATAAGATACATTGTTGCTCAGTTGACTATATGAAGGACGAGAGGTCTTTACCGAATAGCTCAACTGTGCCATTACCTTGCCTATCTTCGCACCATAGCTGATGGTAGGAAAGAGGTTGCGGAAGGAGCGACTCTGCTCGGGCTGATAGATGCCTGCATCATAATACTTGAATCTTACATACTCGTATCGCAATCCTGCCGTGATGTTTCCTATCGGGGTGAGGTGCGCATATTGGATGAATGGACTTGCCGTCTGCTCCTCCAACTTGCTATAAGAGTTGGCGAGGAGGTCGGTGCGATTCTATACGACCTGTTACTTCGTTGTTGTTATGCTGTTGCCAAAGCGTATCTACATGTACAGTCTGATTGTAGGTGGCCTTTTGCATCCATGTTGCATCAGAGAACTTATAAGTGGCAAAGAGATTCAGTCCATTATGACGATAGTTCATGTTAACCTGTTGGATGGTATTGTCGTGCTTATTGTACCAATACACAGAGCGAGTATCAAAGCCGAAACCTTCGCCTTTCTTCTTGATGGTCTTGATTTTGATTACCGCATTTACCGAAGCATCGTAGGTAGCTCCAGGATTCTGGATGACTTCCACACTCTTGATGTCGGAAGATTTGATGTTATCCAACTCACTGATGTCTTACATCTTCCTGCCGTTGATATATATAATAGGTGTACCCTTGCCGACCACCTCATATCCATCTTTCTTCTTCACGATACTCGGCACATGCTTCAATACATCTTCTGCCGTACCCATCTTGCTAAGCACGGTTCCTGCCACATTGGTCAGCAGTCCTTCGTGGGTCTTCTTATATTGAGGAAGATGAGCTTTCACCACCACTTCGCCAAGTTCTTTGGAGAACTTATCAAATAGGGTCGTGTCGGAAATCTGTTCGCCGTTGATGTTCTGTGCCATCATCTGTGTTATGGTAATGCCACAGAAGGATGCTACTAATGCAAGTCTTTTCATTTTCTTACAATTCTTTATGTTGTTACTATTCTTATTTGTTGCTAAATAGCAAGGCAACGACTATGCCAAAAACACAAACAATTGATTATCAGAATATATAGAAACAAAGTCCATAAAACGACCTGTCTAAATACTTGACACTGCTGTCTAGATATTAGACAGAAAACCCATCAAAAAGGTTACGATGCGCCACCATCTCCTTAATATATTCATGGTATTTTCACTTATTTTCCTACATTTCGCAAGCAATTTGTCGCATAACTCAGAAATTTTCCATCCCTTGGCCTACGCTCATGCCGAAGGAACTCCTTCAGGCGCATTGCCAGAACAACCGAGCCGTGATATAACTTTACAGATTAAGATATAGCGAAAATATCTCTTAAGGGAAAATTTTCAATCTCTTCTTTCCCCAGTATATGGGTGTTTCTTCTTGATTGTCTATTTCTAGAATATCATTTACATAGTTTCATCTCCATCATCTATAAGATAGGCAAGTACAAGGAGAAGAGAACCAAGGACGTAGATACTTCCAGAATGGGAGTAAACTAGCGAATTTCTTAAAAAATCGTCAGTAAACAAGCGTACTTTCTTAAAAAATCGTCTATAAACACGCTATTTTCAGATAAAAGTAGTATCTTTGCACCGTAATTGCATTTTAACTATAAGACGACAATGAAAATAACAATTATCGGAGCAGGTGCTATGGGCGGTGCCATGGCAGAAGGACTCTTGCAGAGCGAGAAGTTCACTCCATCAGATATTACGGTATCTGACCATAACCAACCAGTATTGGATCACTTCGCAAGCGAAGGAGCCAGCGTAACTCTCGACAACCAGTTGGCTTGCCATGGCGCAGACATCATCTGTGTGGTAGTAAAGCCATGGTGCGTAGAGAAGACATTAAAGGGAATCAAGGATGCACTCAACTACAAGAGTCAGAAACTCGTAGTGGTAGCAGCCGGTGTGCCATCAGCCAACATCAAGGAGTGGTTAGACAAGGATGGTATCACCCCAACCTTCTTCCTCGTGATGCCAAACATCGCCATCGCCTACAAGCAGTCGATGACCTTCATCACTCCTGTAGATGCATCTGCTACAGAAATCCAGCAGATTACAGAAATCTTTGATGAATTGGGCGAAAGCCTCATCATGGAAGAACGTCTCTTCCCAGCAGCTACCGCTATGTCGTGTGCCATCGCTTACGCCATGCGCTATGTAAGAGCCAATGTAGAAGGCGGCGTAGAGATGGGCTTCAAGGCAAAGGATGCCCAGAAGATTGTCTTGCAGACCATCAAGGGTGCCGTAGAGCTGCTTCAGGAAACTGGCGAACACCCAGAGGCTGCCATTGATAAAGTAACAACTCCTGGCGGCTGCACCATCAAGGGCTTGAATACCATGGAACAAGGCGGCTTTACCAGCGCAGTAATCAATGGCTTATTGGCAGGGAAAAAATAAGAAAATGATACAATGAATGCTGCACAGATTACTTTATTTGTGCAGCATTTTCGTTTTTATAAGCACAAAGAGTTTTAAAAACGTAAGTTTTTTGAGCCGTTTTAAATATTTTTCGTATCTTTGCGCTTACATTTCGAAATTGCCCATCAGCAACTGTTCGATGTATTATCAAAGCAAACAATAAAAAGAATATTTTATGGACGAAGCAATCAAACAAATCGGTGAAAGGCTGAAAGGTCTCCGCGAGGTTCTCAATATTCCTGCCGAGGAAATTGCAGAACTGTGCGAAATCAGTCTTGATCATTACCTCAAGATAGAATCCGGTGAGGCGGATCCTTCTGTTTATCGCCTGTCAAAAATCTCTAAGCGATACGGCATCGACCTCGACGTATTGCTCTTCGGCGAGGAACCTCGCATGAAGGGATACTACGTTACCCGCAAGGGACAGGGACCGGAGATTGATCGCAACAACCAGTATAAATACCAGAGCCTTGCCGTAGGATTCAAGGATAGAAAGGTGAATCCGTTCATGGTACAGGTGGATCCGTTGCCAGGCGACAAGAAGCCGAACAAGAACGGACACGACGGACAGGAATATGATTATGTGATTGAGGGACAGCTCGAAGTAACCATCGAAGAAAAGGTGATGGTGCTGAATCCAGGCGACAGCATCTACTTCGACAGTAGAAAGTCGCATTGCTTCCGCTCACTCAACAATGAGCCAGCCAAGTTCCTTTGTATAATTATCTAGAAGAGTAACTATGATCGAGAGATTTCTAAAACAGACAAAATTCACTTCAGAGCAAGACTTCAAGGAGCATCTGGAGTTTATCATACCAGAAGATTTCAACTTTGCCTACGACGTGATGGACGAATGGGCAAAGATCAAACCAGACCACGTGGCGCTGCTTTGGGCAAGTGAACGTGGCGAAGAAATCCGTTTTACATACAAGGACCTGAAGGAGCAGAGCGACAAGGCTGCTGCTTACTTCCAGAGTCTCGGCATCGGTCACGATGATAAGGTGATGCTCATTCTGAAGCGTCACTATCAGTGGTGGCTCGCCATGCTCGGTCTCCACAAATTGGGTGCCGTAGCCATCCCAGCTACCCACATGCTTACCAAGCACGACATCGTTTACCGCAACAATGCAGCAAGCGTGAAGGCTATCATCTGCTGCGGCGATGATTACGTGGTAGAGCAGGTTAATCAGGCTATGCCAGAAAGTCCGACTGTCAAGACATTGATCAGTATCGGTCCGGATATCCCTGAAGGTTTCCACGACTGGATGAAGGAATGGAACGAATGTGCTCCTTTCGTTCGTCCGGAGCATGTAAACTCTAACGAAGATACCCTGCTGATGTACTTTACATCGGGAACCACAGGCGAGCCAAAGATGGTGGCACACGATCACCTCTATGCGCTCGGTCATCTGACCACGGGTGTATATTGGCACAATCTCCACGAGAACTCCATCCACCTTACCGTAGCCGATACCGGTTGGGGCAAGGCTGTATGGGGCAAACTCTACGGACAATGGTTTGCCGGAGCCACCGTCTTCGTCTTCGATCACGAGAAGTTTACGGCGGATAAGATCATGCGCCAGATTGAGAAGTATCACATCACCTCTTTCTGTGCCCCTCCTACCATCTATCGCTTCATGATTCAGGAAGATTTCTCTAAGTATGACTTCAGCAGTCTTGAATACTGCACCACAGCGGGTGAGGCAATGAACCCATCCGTGGCAGAGACCTTCCAAAAACTTACTGGTGTTCAGATTTACGAGGGCTTCGGACAGACAGAGACCACGATGACACTCGGAACCTTCCCTTGGATCAAGCCAAAGCCAGGAAGCATGGGCAAGCCAAACCCACAATATGATGTTCACATCCTTCGCCCAGACATGACGGAATGCGAGGATGGTGAAAAGGGCGAGATTTGCATCCGCATCGGCGACGACAAGCCTATCGGCCTCTTCAAATATTACTATCGTGATGAAAAGCAGACCAAATCGGTTTGGCATGATGGTTACTATCACACGGGCGATATGGCCTGGCGTGATGAGGAAGGCTACTTCTGGTTTGAGGGAAGAATCGATGACGTGATCAAGAGTTCGGGCTACCGTATCGGTCCTTTCGAGGTAGAGAATGCCCTGATGACTCACCCTGCCGTAGTAGAGTGCGCCATCACCGGTGTGCCAGACCCAATCCGCGGTATGGTAGTCAAGGCAACCGTCGTACTGAAGGATAAATACAAGAGTATGGCAGGTCCAGACCTCATCAAGAAGTTGCAGGATCATGTGAAGCACGAGACTGCCCCTTATAAATATCCTCGCATCATCGAATTCGTAGATGAACTGCCAAAGACCATCTCCGGCAAGATTCGAAGAGTAGAGATTCGAGAAAAAGACAATAAAAAATAAAGAAGAATGCGCTGGGAGGGCAGGTTTTGTTTCCTACCCTCACCCAGTATGTCAACATAAAAGAATTTATGAGACGAATAGTAGTAAAGGTGGGCAGCAACGTACTGACCCGAGAGGATGGACATTTGAACGTAACAAGAATGTCGGCTTTGGTAGACCAACTGGCTTGGTTGAGAAGGCACGACTACGAGGTGATCCTCGTATCTTCTGGTGCCGTAATGGCAGGAAGAGGCGAGCTTCAGGTAGACCACCAGCTGGACAGTGTAGAACAGCGACAGTTGTTCTCTTCGGTAGGTCAAGGCAAGCTGATTAGATTGTATTACGACTTGTTCAGAGAATACAACATCAAGGTGGGACAAGTATTGACCATGAAGGAAAATTTCCTCGCCAAGGAACAATACCAGAACCAAAAGGCTTGTATGGAACTGATGTTGGAGAACGGCGTGCTCCCTATCGTGAATGAGAACGATACCGTGTGCCTCACCGAATTGATGTTCACCGATAATGACGAGTTATCAGGCTTGATAGCCAGGATGCTGAATGCCGATGCCTTAGTTTTACTTTCCAATGTGGATGGCATCTACAATGGCGACCCTTCCCTACCGACCTCTCGCATCATCCCTTCGGTATATTACGACCGAGACGTGAGCGAGTATGTGAGCGACGAGAAGAGTAGCCATGGTAGAGGCGGCATGATTTCCAAGTTAAAGACCGCCCAGGATGTAGCCAATGCCGGCATCAAGGTAATCATCGCCAACGGCAATACGCCAAACATCCTCATCAATCTGAAGGAGCATCCGATGGAGACCCTTCATACTGAGTTTGTGGCAAGACCGCTAAACAAGTAAAATCATTAGGGATAAGAAATACAGAAACCTAAAAAAAGCAGCAAGCCTATTTATAGACTTTGCTGCTTTTTGTTTTCATTATGAATAGTTGATACGTTATTCTAATACCAATACATGGCTGGTTCCATCTGTCTGGCTGAATACATTCAAGCCGACTTTCATCAGATAGTCACCGCTGTACTGCTTGCCATTGCACTCCAAATCAGACTCCTTTCCAGGCATCAGATTGGTCTCCTTTACGGTATAAACCTTATCGGCATCCAATCCCTGCATCTTCACATTCATCACAGGCTCCTTGTAGCGTGGATGCAAGTCGTAAGCAAAGAGAACGGCACGCTGCTTGTCCTTACTTACATAGTTAATGGCACAGTGGTTGCCTTCGTAAGGAGAAACCAGGCGATACTGGTCGCCCTCGAGAATCATAGGCTTCATGCTATCGTAGTTCTTAACAGCATTCTGCACAAACTTGTAGTCATCACCAGAAAGCGACTTGAGGTCGATATCAAAGCCCAACTTACATGAACTGCAAACATCGGTGCGGAACTTCACACTGGTATTCTTGTTCCAGTTAGTTACATGCGAACCCATGGTCTTGGCTGGGAAGAACTTTGACAGGCTCCACTGGATGTAGAGGCGCTCGTATGGATCAGTATCGTCTGAACACCAGAACTCAGTGAAATACTTAAGCATCTCATAATCCATTCTGCCGCCACCGCCAGAGCAGAGCATCATCGGCAACTTAGGATACTTGTTATGAATACGGGTAAGCACCTTGTAGATACCACGGACATGATCGATATAGAAATTACCCTGATTCTCCTTATGATATGGAGAATAGATGTTGGTAATCACACTGTTGCAGTCCCACTTGAAGTAAGCCACATCCGGATTCTCCGTCATGATACGATCCACGATGCCGAACACATAATCCTGTACCTTAGGATTACTGATATCAAGTACCAGCTGGTTGCGGTAATAATAGGTATCACGCTTTGGCTGCATGATGACCCAGTCAGGATGCTTCTCGAAGAGTTCGCTCTTAGGATTCACCATCTCTGGCTCAATCCAAATACCAAACTTTACACCAGCTTTTTTGGCATCTCTTACCAATCCAGGTATGCCATCAGGCAGCTTACTCTTGGTAGCCTCCCAGTCGCCGAGACCTGCATGGTCGTCCTTACGAGGATACTTGTTGGCAAACCAACCATCATCAAGCAAGAACATATCTACACCCAGGTCCTTGGCATCCTTCATCAACTCAGCAAGACTCTGCTGGTTGAAATCGAAGCCTGTATTCTCCCAGTTGTTCAAGAGCGTAAGGCGATCTTCCATACCCATGTTTACCTGATACTGACGAGCCCAATTGTGCAAATTACGGGAAGCCTCACCGATACCATTATCGCTCATGGCAAAGATAAACTCAGGGGTAGTGAACGTCTCACCTGCCTTCAGCTTATAGTTAGAGGCGTATGGATTGATAGCGGGGATAACACGAAGGGCTCCCACGTTATCTACCTCGAAGGTAAAGCGGAAGTTGCCAGGCCATCCGATGGTTCCAAGCATCACCTTGCCCTCATTCTCCTTGGCAGGCTCATCAAATCCCAGTTCAAAGAAAGGCTCCTCCTGCATGGCTGCACGAGTACCCAACTTGGTATCAACAATTTTCTTACCAGCAGTCAACTGGCAAGTTTCAGGCTGGCCTTCCTTAGCCCAGTCGCTATGATAATTGGTAACGAAATACTTGTTTGCCTTGAAATAAAGCATTGCTGAGCTATATCTCCAAAGCGTAACCGGAGCTTTCTCCTTATGAGAGATTTCGCTCCACGCCTTGATGACGTTCTCCTTAGGATAAGCTGCATAGTGGAGCTTCACGGTCAGCGGATACACCTTGTCCTTAAGCGTGATGATGGTCTCAACACCTCCACTGATAGCCTTTTCTTCAGAAGACTGATAATACAAATAGGTAGTCATATTACCATCTGCATGGGTCACTGCCACTGCCGGCTCGAAGAAATCTTCAGCACCAGAGGTTGCATAAACCTCATGACCTCCGCTGGCAGACGGAACCATCAGAGGCTGCATATACATCCCACTTCAGATGATTGTAATCTGAAGGATTCTTCAACTTGTCACCCAGATACACTTGGTAGAGGCGACCCTTAGGAGAAACCTGCATCACGAGGTCGGTCTTGTCGGTTGACACTCGGATGGTCTTTTGAGCAGATGCCATGATAGATGTCATGCACATCGCTGCGATAATCATAAATACCTTTTTCATCGTTCTTTGGTTTTTATGTGATTGCTTTGTTATAATTAAACGCTATAATACTTTCGTTATTATCTTAGAATTTGATTCCTGCAGAGAATTCCACCGTGAACGGACGGAGATAGCTACCACTCATGTACTTGCCGTCATATTTGCCAGCTTCCTGCTTGGTAATCAGCTCAGAGCCGCTAATGGTACCCTTGGCACCCTTCTCGTTAAAGATATTGATGACACTCACGCCAAGGCTCAACTTCTTGTTCACATTCCAGTTGATTCCGCCGAAAGTCTCCCAGTGACCATTGAAGTAGAGTGCCTCCTGAAGGTTGGCATAGGTCTTACCAAAGTAACGGAAGCTCAACCAGGCATTCAGATTCTTGGTGATATCATACTTAGGGTCCAACTCGATAAGAACCTGAGGAATCTCCTTGACAATCATGTTATTGGCATTCACACCCATAGACTGACCGTCACTGAACGTTACGCTCGCATTATAGTTCTTATACACCGGCTTCTGATAAGTGAAGAGTGCATGCATGTGGAAGTTCTTGAACGGATTGATTTCTGCCGAGGTTGTCCAACCCAAAGTCTGGATGTTATAGATGAGCAACACGGTCTTGCCCTCTGTAGTGCCAGGCTTGGTAAGATTCTGCTGGTCGATATTGTTCGACTTTGATATGTAGGTCACCATTGAAGAAAGGTCAATCCAATCGTTCTTGTAGAAAATACCACCACGAATCAATGGAATGGTTACTCGCTTATACTGCTCCTCGGTAGGTCCTGTTCCTGCATACTCGCTGATGCGTGGGAAACGGGTGGCGATGGTAGCATCGGCTGTCAGACCAAACTGGCGGGTAAGGTTATACGTCAACTGCAAGGTGGCTGCATAATTCAATTTATCCTTGGTTACGTTCTTTGCTTCGATGCTGTGCTCAGTAGCAACAACAGAACCATCAGCAGCTGTGGCGTATGTATTATAGTTACCCATGTGGAATCCTGAGAAACGTGGGGCAGAAATCTGCTCGGCAGACATGCGGTAGTACTCCAATCTACCACCATAGAACACCTTGAACTTAGGACTTACCTTCCATTCGTCGGTAAAGTAGAGTGCCAACTTGTTCTCTGAACCCTTGGTGTATTCTGGACTCAACTCATTATAACCGAAAGTCTCAGAACGACGGGCTGTCTGTGTAGGATCAAGCGGATTGACATACATCTGGCTCAATGTGCGTGGATAAGCTTCTACGGTGCCTGCCCACTGGAACGAAGACGAATAGTAATTGAGATGGTAATACCACTCGTTCAATCCTATCATTAACTTATGGTTGTTCAACTGCTTAGAGATTTCGGTAGTCAAAAGCGCATTGCTCACCTTACCAACATGCAACCAGGTGCGACGGCCTTCAATGTAACCACTGTAGGCAGACCCATCAGAAAGCTGATAGCCATCAGCCTCGCTCACCTGAGAGATGGTACTTCCTCCGTAATCCACATAATTGGCACGTGGAGCATTCATATACTTGGCGTTGAATTTCCACAACCATCCATTATCAAACTGATACTGGCTGATGAGGGCAATTTCGTTGGCATGATTCTCACTGCCATCGCTCATATTCCATGTCTCCATCTTTCCTGACTTTGTATTCAAGTATTGGAAAGAACCTTGACGCTGCACGTATGAGTCCATACCAGGGTCAAAGCCATCAATCTTCTTGATACTGCCGTCGCCTGAATAGATAAATGGGGCTGCATTGGCAAAATTGCCAGGGTTCTTGCTGTTGGAATACTTATATAATAAGGAGACACGTCCCTTTCCATCATTCAAGATGCGAGTGATACCGAAATGATAAAGTTGGGTACGGTCGGCATAATCAGTAAAGCGAAGCTTGAAACTACCTGGATCGAAATTCTGATACATACTGGCTGTATAAAGCCAATTGGCACCGATTCCACCAGACAGGTTGAGGTCTACATTCTGCATACCAAAATGGTTTGCCTTATAGTTGAGCTTACCTTTGAACTCTTTCTGTCCCAACTCGCTGAAAGAAGAAACTGCGTATGCAATATTACCTGTAGCAATGGCAGACTCAGATGGAGTCATCAAGTCGGTACCTTTCAGTGAGGCATCGCTACGCCAATGTGCAGACAGTTTGTGTACGGAAGAAGAGTAAACGGCAGGAAGACCGTTTTCATATACGGTTACATCCTCGCTTGGCAATCCTATCTGGATTTCACGAGGCTTGTTGGCATCAGATGCATTGAGCATCACATTACGCTCTTCCTTTTTCTCCTTGTTTTCAGAATCGTCAGAAGGAAGTGCATACACTTGGCTTGCAGCTGACATCGCTATCAAAGCCATAGAAAATGTACGGATTCTTAAGTTCATAATTTTACAGTTGTTTATTCTTAGTTTTACATGATTTCACTTGCCACCGAATGCGATTCGATTGCGGTTGCAAAGTTAAGGAGATTTTTCAGACATTGGCATCATGTGTAGGTCATGAGTAGACAAATATTAGGTTTGTCAAATCTATAACCTTCTAATAATCAAGCTATCAAAGATATTAATACTTTTTAATAGAGTAGATGGTAAAAAGAGAAATAAATGTAGTATCTTTGCAGAAAAATACAATTATAAGGCACTCTAATAGCCTATCAGATAGTAACAAAAACAATTAAAAAAATAGTTATGAAAGTAGTATTGTGGTTCTTAATGATGTTTATGCCATTAATGGCAAATGCTTCTTCCGTAAACGAGGAACAGCTGTTCCATCGTTTAGACAGTTACATCGCTCAGCGAAGCAAGTTTACCCAAAGAAAAGAAGCGAAACTGCTAAGACTCAAAAAGCAACTATACATGACTTCCGACAAGCGCAGCCAGCTTAGTCTCTATAACCAAATCTACAGGGAGTATTATACCTACCGTTACGACTCTGCCATGACATACGCCAAGAAGGGCTACCAGCTGGCAGCACAGCTTCAGGATGATTATTTCATCAACCTGAATAAAATCAATCGTGCGGCAGTGCTGTCAACAGGCGGTTTCTACAGCCAGGCAGAAGACTTAATGCTCGCAATGGATGTGGAGAAAATGTCACCTAAGTTATTGCAATACTATTATTATACCTTGACTTGGGTATATAACTACTGGGAAACTTTCTGCAACAAGTCGGAGTTTCAAGAAGGATTGGAAGCCAAGAAACGTTTTTATTTAGGCAAGACTCTTGAGCATATCGGCAACAAGGAATCCGCTCTTTATTACTATCTGTCAGGAGAGGTTGAATATTTTAAGCAGCGTACAAGCAAAAAAACACTTCAGTTCTACATGAAGGCGCTTTCTGCCAGTCCCCTGAACAGCCGTGTGTATGCCTCATCGGCTTATTGCATAGCCCGCTATTATTATGATACCGACCAAAAGGATTTATATGAAAAGTATATTGTAGAAGCAGCCATCTCAGACCAGATATGTCCCCTGAAGGAGAATCTTGCCCTTCAGGAGTTTTCCACCTATCTATATAATAAGGATGCCTCCTATGCAAAGAGGGTTTCCAAATACATCTATTGCTCCATGGAGGATGCCCAATTCTACAACAACCGTCTCCGCATGGTAGAGATTTCCCGCATACTTCCCCTTATCACAGAAACCAACCATCAGGCAGAAGTACGCAAGAACCGCATCGTAACAGCATCCCTCGTCATCGTGAGTATCCTGTCGCTAGGATTCCTTGCCATGGCTTTCTTTTTGCATTCAAGATGAACAAGCGTCTAGCCAAGAGCCGTAGGGAGATAAAAAGCCAAAATACACTCTTGGACGAACTGAACCAGAAGCTGCTCAACACCAATAAGCGAAGAGAGACCTATATGCATTTATTTATGGACATCAGTGCCGTATATATCAAGAAACTGGATGATTATCGCAAACTGGTAAGCCGCAAAATCAAGGCAAAGCAAACTGCTGATCTTCTGACTGCCATCAACAGCTACAAGCTGGCAGAAGAAGAGGCAGCCAACTTCTATATTCGCTTCGACAAGGCATTCATTGACTTGTATCCGAATTTCGTGGAAGAGTTCAACCAACTGCTGTTGCCAGAAAAGCAGATTGTTCTCCCTGCCCCTAACAGTCTCACCAAGGAACTGCGTATCTATGCACTGATGCGACTTGGAATTACAGATGGTCAGGAACTGGCCACCCTCCTGTTCTATTCTACGCAAACCATCTATAATTACAAGGCAGCCATTAGAAAGCGAGCCAAAGACCTCACCACTTTTGATGCAGCCATCAACCGACTATGCAATGTGATAGGCTAATAAATGGCAGAAAATTGAGAATGTTCCTCAATTTTCTGCCATTTTCTTTTGCCCATTCAAGAAATAGTTGTATCTTTGCCATTACATAAAAGTTGTAACACTAAAGATGTAATGGCGTATGAAACTAAGAAACAAGAAATTAGCAAATCCTTTCATCTATCAAGGTTATGAAAGTCCTGAGTATTTCTGCGACAGAGAAGTGGAAACAAAGACTCTAATGTCGCACTTGAAGAATGGAAGAAACGTTACCCTCATTTCTCCTCGAAGACTAGGAAAAACAGGGCTTATAAAGAATACTTTCTATCATCTGGAAAAAGATGAGAAGGATTCCGCATGCCTATACCTCGACATATTCGCCACTAAGAACTTGCACGACTTTGTGGAACAATTTGGCGTAATGGTTATCAATGACATCGTCCGCAAGAACACCTCATTCATAGAGAAAACCATCGCCTTCTTCAGTGCCTTGCGCCCTGTACTCAGCATGGATCCATTAACTGGAGAACCTAGCGTATCTATCACAATAGAGCCATCCCAAGAGGACATCACCATCCGCAGCATCTTCAACTATCTCAACGAGAGTGGGAAAGAGGTATATATCGCCATCGATGAATTTCAGCAGATTGCAGAATATCCAGAGAAAGGCACAGAGGCATTGCTACGTTCTTATATCCAGTTTGCCCAACATGTGCATTTCATCTTCTCCGGCAGCAAGCATCATCTGATGGCTGAGATATTCGGCTCGCCGAAACATCCATTTTACCAAAGCACTGAGATGATGGGACTGAAGCCATTGGATTGCAGCATTTATTATGACTTCTGTCAAAACTTCTTTAAGCAGAAAGGCGGCAACTTATCAAAAGATACCTTCGACTACATCTATCAACAATTCGAGGGTCACACATGGTACATCCAATGTATCATGAATCGCCTCTATGAAACCGAAATACAAGTTGATAGTATCAAGCAAGTAAATGCAGCAATTCTTTCAGTACTCGAAGGTAGAGAACCACAGTTTGAGAATATGGTACAGTTCTTCACAGAGAACCAGTTCTCGCTTCTGAAAGCTATAGCCAAGGATAGCATTGTTGCCCAGCCTACCTCTGGCAAGTTCATCAAGGAGCACAAGCTGAGTGGAGCCAGCAGCGTAAAGGCTGCCCTCAAAATCTTGGAAGACAAGGAATTAGTATATAGGACTAATGAAGGATACATCATCTACGACAGATTCATGGATCTGTGGTTAAAGAGAATATAAACAAAAAAATGTGCTTTAAACGTGCGGAATGTGCTAAAAAAAGACACATTCCGCACGTTTAAAGCACATTTCTCTCCTAGAAAGCCGTGCATCTTACAATGATTACGACCATGGGATTATCCGACAATCCTTATGCCTGGGATGTTCAGTCGGTAGTAACAATGGATGACTTGTTTGTTCTCTAAACGTCCTAACGATATTAAGTTGGAGGAGATGGCAACAGAATCTGTTCTGAAAGCATTCTGCAAGGCATTAAAGATAAAGCTCGTAAAAGAGCGCCTCCCTTTACGTGATTTGAACGATGCTTGGGAATATCTCCACAACTACACTATGGATATGTAGATTCCCTAACTGCTTTAACAAGCCAGAGAATATGGTTGATTAAGTAAGAGAATATGGTTGAATAAACTTACGGATATAGCATATCGGGTTAACGGAGATAGTTTATCGGGGTAGCGGATACTGTTTCTTGGGTAAGAGGATACTGCTTCTCGGAGTTTGCCACTAGGCTCAGCAGCTCTGCTGAGCCTAGTCAGCAGGTCTGCCGACTGCAGTCAGCACATCTGCTGACTATAGTGACAACACCTTATAGTTGTACAACTTTACACCCTATAGTTGTACAACCTTACACATTATAGTTGTACAACTACAAACTCTGATACAGAGATACTACTTTCTTTTGGAAATACAATTATTATCTGCAACTTTTTATCGAAAAAAGTGAAGAGAAAGATTGCTTTTTCGATATAAAATCGTATCTTTGCACTTTGAACAGCTAAAATCAGTAGCATCATGAAAGAACCCGGCAAGAAATATAACGATGAAGAAAACATGCTCGTCAACGACTTGCGTTCCATCGTCAGCAAGGCTCGCAGCAAAGCATTTGCTGCCGTCAATTATTCTGTCTCACAATACGTGGTTAGCCGATGGCTTACAGTTAAAAAACAATATTTCTTGCATTATTTCTACCTATACTTCGAAATAATTTTGTATTTTTTGCAAAGTATAGTTAGAAATAATGTAAGATTATGGACAAGCAAATCGGCCAAGAATCTCTTCATAGAAACGATTGGACTAGAAAGAAGAAATAAATATCAATGCACCATATCAAAAAGTGAGACAGTGTTTCACCTTTTTGACATAGTGCATTTGTTATCTTATGAAATGACACCATATAATACAACTATATCACTTTGTCTGTATTAAATGCATATATAGCATTTTCTAGTTGTCGTCCTAAGAGATCTGTAAAAGGGCCACATTCATATTCATATCCTGAGAGCTTCGAAAAACGCACCTCCATGCTACCTTTGGCATACATATGGCCATTATCATAATGTTCAATTTTCATAGGAACAATATGATCTGTAGCCTTCAGGGTGACACTTCCGTCATAATTGTCTATAATTCGATATATTCTAGCTTCTACTTGAAAAAACTTCATCCACCTTAGGCTCAGGTGTCTTATACGAAGGTTCTTGTGCAACGGGAGCATTAGCAGTTTGCGCTTCCGGCTGCTCTTTTCCACCAAAAATGCTTTCGTATTTTCTTTTCTAACTCACACGAATTTAAACCAATTAGCAACATTACTACTAAAGCAAGTTGCCCGATTTTCAAAAACTTTTTCATATTTTCTCTTATTTATGTAATGTTTGAGATTTACTATTACCAACCTGTACAACTTTTGAACAATACCAATACAGAAAGCGGAATGCCAGCAAGAGAGAGACAGCCCCATTTAAAATTCTTATCCTTACCACTTAAATAGACAAATGCCACAAAAGGAAACAAGACCATGCCTACTAATGCCATAAAAACTAAATTTCCTGAGTCTCCTTGCGAATCACCAAAGTCTACCCTAGCTCCATTTGGATCTATTGCATACATACAGTAACTTACTAAGGCTAGGAAGGAACTTAACAAAAATCTTTTCATTATTTCGTATTTTTACATGTTATTTTTTTCTTCACACTCTTGATTTAGTTGGGCCAAAAAGTCAACAACTAATTTACTTGGCAAATATTCTCTACAAGAAACTCGCCCACGATAATTATCTACTAATAGATACGCTTTTTTCTCCTTTTTTTTAACAATACATGGCAAAATGAATTGCGCAAATGGCGCATGAAATCCAACACCAGACAATTTCTCTTCGTACAATACAATGTTGCATTACGAATAGGGCGAATGCTATTATCATTTAACTCACTTGATTTAGCAAATGACATAGCTTTCTTTATATTAAAAAATACAACAAACGTCTTGGGGTATAGATCTCTAAAACTACGTTCTGTGTGCAAATTCCTCAAACGAGTCTCGTAGATAAACACAAATTTCGCCAATGTCTTCAAATCGGTTTCCAATCCATTGTATGACATACTTAAACTATCCTCCTCACGTGACTCCTCATGCTTCTAAAATAGTTAAAACATCCATACACAAAAAAGAAACGTGGAGCCAGTCTGTCACTCGTTCCACTGTGTGAGGCTTCTCGCATTGCCCGATAAGTCGAAACGAGCAACGCTGAAAGCCCCACGTAAATGTATATATAATCATCCCACGAGATACAATCCATCCATAGAAATGGATACTGCATCTTGAAAGGAATGCATACAATACACCCAAGGGGCGTTCCCGTTGCTTTGTTCTTGACTTATCGTTGAACTTTGCGAGAATTCCACACAGTCAAAACCAAAGCGTACAGTTACGCCTTTTATGTATATGTGTCTCCCTAAGCATCCCACCCACGAGGGCTTTCAACAAGGGTTTGACGATGCAAAGATAGCAAAAGTTTTGGTTTCCGCAAACTTTTTAACCATATTTTTGTGCTTTACCAATAAAAAAGCGTATCTTTGCACTCATCATACATAAAACAAGGCATAATTATGAAGCAGATGGAGCACTCATATAAAGGAGAAGAGAAGTTTCTCGTAAATGATTTGAAGACAATAGTCAGCAAAGCAAGGAGCAAAGCTTTCGCTGCCGTCAATTATTCTCTGGTGGAAAGAAACTGGAGAATTGGACAACGTATTGTGGAAGAGGAGCAGAACGGAGAAGCAAGGGCTGAGTATGGAAAGCATATTATTGAGGTGGCATCCGCTGCACTTACAGAGGAATTTGGGAAAGGATTCTCTGTAACTACCCTAAGGGTTTTCAGACGTTTTTACCTAAAGTTCAGCAACTTACAAATTCAACGGACAGTGTCCGTCGAATTCAAAGCCTCAATTCAACAAACACCGTCTGAAGAATTGAGCAATAACCTCCAGCATGTACAAAAAGCAGGTATTCACCTACTACCTTGGTCGCATTACGAACTGCTTATTCGCATAGAAGACAAGCAGGCAAGGGATTGGTATGCAAAGGAAGCTTTCGAGCAAGGTTGGAGCTACCGCACATTGAGTCGCAACATCAACACCTTATATTATGAGCGCCTCCTTATGTCAAAAGACAAAGCACCTGTAGAGAAAGAGATGAAAGAGAAAACAAATGAATTCCAGCAAGATAAACTGGAATACATCAAATCTCCTGTAGTCATGGAGTTTTTGGGATTACCTTCCGACTCTTCTCTCAAAGAATCGAAATTGGAATCTGCCATCATAGATAATTTAGAGAAGTTCTTGATGGAAATGGGGAAAGGCTATGCCCTTGTAGCTCGCCAGCAGCATATCCGAACGGAAGAGAACGACTACTACATCGACTTGGTATTCTATAATTATCTTATCAAGAGTTTTATCCTTGTAGATTTAAAGGTCAACCGCATCACCTATCAGGATGTCGGTCAAATGGACATGTACTTGCAGATGTATGACAAGATGAAGAAAGGACCAGACGACAATCCTACTATCGGAATCATCCTCTGTGCCGAAACCGATTCGGATGTAGCCCGATACTCCACTCTTGGGAAGACTTGAGAAGAGAAATCGAACGACAGAAGGAACTGTATCTAATGGCTCATCCTGAAGAAAACGATAAAGAGTAATTCTTCTGGATGTATCAGAATAATTAGAAGGAACCATTACAAAAAGGTCAGGCAGTGCCTGACCTTTTCAAATCTCATTTCCGTATAACTATACATTTATCTATTAAACTATCACTTTTTCTTGCATAAAGTTTGCAATTTCCGATATTTATGCTTACCTTTGCCGTTGTTAAGAGGGAACTCGTAACACATTACAAAATATCTTATCATAAAAATAAGAAAGGAAATAGCAAATGGAACTGAAAGAGACTTTCCAAAAAGTGAAGGCAGCTAGCAAAACACTTGGTTTGCTAACTGATGAACAACGTAATGAAATCCTGCAGGCGGTGGCTGACGCTATCATCGCAGAAACTCCTGCGCTCCTTGCAGCGAACGCAGAAGACTTGGCGAAGATGGACAAGGCGAACCCGCTCTACGACCGATTGCAACTCACAGAGCAGCGACTCCAGGATATTGCTTCGGATATGCGACACGTCAGTACACTGCCCTCACCGCTCGGAAGAGTTCTCAAAGACAAGACGCTCGAAAATGGTTTGCATCTGCAGCGAGTAGCCGTTCCATTCGGAGTTATCGGTATGATTTATGAAGCCCGTCCTAATGTGACTTACGATGTTTTCTCACTCTGTTTCAAGAGTGGAAATGCGTGCGTACTGAAAGGTGGAAAGGATGCAAACGCCTCAAACTCAGCGGGTGTCGAACTTATCCACAGGGTGTTGATAACTTTTGGTATTGATCCGAATGTTGTTACATTGCTCCCTGCTACCCATGAAGCTACCGGCGAAATGCTGAATGCCGTGGGCTATATTGACCTCTGCATTCCTCGTGGAGGAAAGAAGCTCATCAACTTCGTCCGTGATACTGCCAAAGTTCCGGTTATCGAAACCGGAGCCGGTGTGGTACATTGTTACTTCGACAAGGATGGCGACCTGGAGATGGGCAAGCGCATCATCACCAATGCCAAGTGCCGAAGAGTGAGCGTATGCAATGCGCTCGACTGTTTGCTGATTCACGAAAGCAGATTAAGCGACCTCCCTGCCCTCTGTGAAGGACTCGCCGAGAAGCAAACCAAGATTCATGCAGATGCCAAGGCTTACGAAGTCTTAAAGGGACACTATCCAGACACCTTATTATATAAGGCAGAGGAAAGCGAAGCGAAGATGAAAGAGGCTGATGCCAACGTGAAGAGTATCTGGAACACCGAATGGCTCAGCATGCAGATGGGAATCAAGGCCGTGGTTTCAGAAGATGAAGCACTCGACCATATCGCCACTTACGGAAGCGGACACAGCGAGAGCATTGTTTCCAACAATGAAACTGCCCAGAAGAAGTTCCAGGCGATGGTAGATGCAGCCTGCGTTTATGTGAATGCTCCAACCAGTTTCACCGATGGCGCACAGTTCGGATTGGGCGCAGAAATTGGCATCAGTACCCAAAAGCTTGGAGCACGCGGACCAATGGCGCTAGAAGAAATTACCACCTACAAGTGGCTGATTACAGGAAATGGACAAACAAGGAAGTGAAGAGTGAAGAATTCAATAGCTTTATATTAGAAATAACAAATAAAAAACGAAATAACAATGAAGACATTCTTTAATGTTGAAGACCTTGGCGACCTGAAAGCAGCGCTCGCCGAGGCACAGGAAGTGAAAGCAAACCGTTTCGGTTATCAGGAGTTGGGCAAGAACAAAACCTTGCTGATGATATTCTTCAATAACAGTCTCCGTACCCGACTGAGTACACAGAAGGCTGCGATGAACCTGGGCATGAATGTTATCGTACTCGACGTGAACGCAGGTGCATGGAAACTGGAGACAGAGCGTGGCGTTATCATGGATGGCGACAAGAGCGAGCACCTGCTGGAGGCTATCCCTGTGATGGGTAGCTTCTGCGACCTTATCGGTGTGCGCAGCTTTGCCGGTTTGAAAGACCGTGACTACGATTATGCCGAAACCATCGTAAACCAGTTCGTAAAGTACAGCGGCCGCCCTGTCTTCGCTATGGAGACTGCTACCGTTCACCCACTCCAGGCATTTGCCGACCTCATCACCATTGAGGAGCATAAGAAGGTGGCTCGTCCTAAGGTAGTCCTGACCTGGGCTCCTCATTGCCGTGCCTTGCCTCAAGCTGTACCAAACTCATTCGCCCAGTGGATGAATGCAGCCGATGTAGATTTCGTGGTTACTCATCCAGAGGGCTATGAACTCGACCCTAAGTTCGTAGGCAATGCCAAGGTAGAGTACGACCAGAAGAAGGCGCTGGAAGGTGCAGACTTCGTTTACGCCAAGAACTGGAGCTGTCCGGGCGTGAAAGACCCAGCACAGTATGGCGAAATCCTGAGCAAGGATATGAGCTGGACCATCGATGAGGAGCACATGAGTTGGACCAACAATGGCTGCTTCATGCACTGTCTGCCAGTTCGCCGTGGCTTGATTGTAACCGATGATGTCATTGAAAGCAAGAACAGTCTGGTGATTCCAGAGGCAGCCAACCGTGAGATTTCAGCCGAGGTTGTCATCAAGCGTATGCTCGAATCACTCTAAAGCAGGAAATAAGAAAAAGATAGGGGGAAGTAAAGGAAAACAAGCCTTTATTTCCCTCGTTTCCGTTCGATCCAGCCTGTTCCTATCCCCATATCTCGGTATTTTTATCTTTTCATCCTGTCTATATTCTTATATCTCAGATATTATCCGTACCTTTGCTGCCGAAAAAAAAGAAAAACAAGATGGACAAATACATAATACTTTCACCAGAAGCTAAGGGTTCATTCAATGATCGCCTTAACTTTTGTATCTAAAACTAGGTAACTTTCTCGATACAGAGAAACTGGAAAACCGTACCTTGCAATATTGTAAGGTATTCCTCAGCGACGCCCAGAACCAGATAAAAGAGTTAGAAGAATCTCTCCTTTATCAGGAGTTTCTGAAAGGCGCAAACCTCACTATCGTGGAACAGACTCCACTGAATGGCAGCAAGGTGAGTCTGCTGATCAAGACAACGGACTCCCAGACTTCCATTCTCTTCCACAGTCTTCGCCTTACAGAGGAGGAGGCTAAGGGAAAGGATTCGTACGAACAGACCCGTCTTCTCTTCAATAAATACCTGAAGACTATCGAAGGTACGGATATGACAATGGAACGCAACCTGATTCGCACCTGGATATACGTCACCAACATCGATGTAAACTATCAAGGCGTAGTAGAAGCCCGTAATGACATCTTCGATAAAGAGGGATTGACAGCCGACACCCACTACATCGCCAGCACAGGTATCGGTGGCGCCACTCCGGTACGCCATGCAGCTGTAGCCATCGACTTCCTCACCATCCCCCATATCAAGGAAGAGGACAAGAAGTATCTTCAGGCACTCGAACATCTGAATCCTGCCCATGAATATGGAGTAGCCTTCGAACGAGGAACCCGGCTTACGCTACCTACCCATACTCTCCATCCAGAAGGAAGCCAGCAGTTCAAGCAACAATACTTCATCTCCGGTACAGCCAGTATCGACAAGCATGGAGATGTGGTCTATGAAGGAGACATCGTGCGCCAGACCGGCAGACTGCTTGAGAACATCGGCGCCCTGCTGAAAGATGGCGATGCCACGATGAATGATATCCAATACTTCATCATCTATCTGCGCGACATCTCCGACTATCATACGGTTGACAGACTGATGCAGCAGTTTTATCCACAAATCCCCCGCATCATCGTGGAGGCAAAAGTATGCCGCCCCGGCTGGTTGATAGAAATGGAATGCATTGCAGAGAAGGAATTATGTTCTACAGAATAAGGAATTATAAAGATTCCGTTATCTAACCTTTGTCGGAATCCTCTTATCACTCATGATTTCATTTCCTGCCGCACGGGCATCCAGCTCTACTGGCTTGGATGTGGCTAGGGGATGTATTTCTTCGGATTGCGCTGTGGCAAGAGGAACGGCTTGCTTACATTGCCCTTGTCATCAATGGATAAAGACGGGTATAGAGACCGTCACCGCGACGGGATGTAAAGACAAACCAACGGGAATCCTTGCTCCAGTTGTGCCAGCTATCGATGGCACTGCCCAGAATATCACGACCGCCACACCGAAGAGCAGCGACAGCAGCGGTTTCCAAGTTTTTATCATCAAATTCTTCATGAGATTATATTTTAAATTCATGTTCTTTCCACAACGCCCGTGGACGATTTAGGACATTCCTTATACCCGTACAAAGTTACAATAAAATATTGTAACTTCCAAACAAAAACATGCAATTCAGCAAGATAGTACAAAAGAAAAGCAATAAAAGCCAAATCCTGCTAACGTAATGATACGAAAAGCCCCGACTACATAACGGCAGTCGTGGCTTAGACCTATTCCGTCAGAAACTCTTCACCGCCTGGAATGCCGATAAACACAAGGGATTCCGAGCGAAAGGTGAAGAGTATTTCTTCGTAAGCTTCGCATAAAAACGAAACAAAGGCATTGGGGAAGGCTGTTCTAGGCGAACAGTCCACTAGCGGCTATAGCGCCAGTAGGCTGTCTGTGGTTTGCCTATTAACTGTCTGTCGTAAACAGCTTATGAATTACCAATTAGGAGTCTGATTAAAACAGGCAGATAATAACAGTTTCCAACATCATCAAACAGAAAAAGTATTACCTTGCCGCTATTGAGCAGCAAGGTAATTACGTACAGGATTGGCATACATCTCGAGAATTCTCTCTCTCAAGTAAGCTTCATCCTTATTTGGAAGGTCAATTTTCGCAAGCTGACCAGCCATATATTTTTCAAATTTTGCCTTATCTTCTGCAGTATATTCTGCCTGATGAGCAGTTGAGTTTTCAAGCAAATCAAGAGCCACATAGTTGCCCGGATAGAGGCGGTAGTTCTTGAATATCTGCTCATCCATGTAGGCGGCTACCTTATTATATATATCCTGCTTAGGCATATCAGGATCAAGACTGTCCAGATAATCATCAAGACATGGAGCTGCATGATAATGCACATGACCCTTATAACCGAAGATACCGGTCTGCATGCTTACCAGGTCATCCATAGGTCCCTTCTTCCAGTCGGCATTATCGCGCTTCTGCTGGAACTCCTTTGCCTTCAGGAAATCGCATGGATCATATTCGTAACTGATAGAGAGCGGTACGAGATGAAGCTGTTTCAGGCGGTCGATAATGCTACCCTCGCCGCCCATCGACATCATCTGCAGAATACTCTTCTGGGTGCGGTCATTACTGTCCTTGGCCCTACCCTCGCGCTGGGCTATCCAAATATTCTCGTTCTTCTCCTTGATGGCAAATGCATATAGTCGGAAAGACGCTTGCTCGACATCAGCATCTGTCGCATGCTCAGGGCACGCTCTACGATAAACGCCTTGTTGACACGTACCAGGTCCTTGACCCAAGGAAGAGAAAGGAGATTATCACCGATGGCAATCTCACAGGTGGTCTTAAAACCGTTATCGATAAGAAGGACATCGAGGATGGCTGAATCGAGCACGATATCACGGTGATTACTGATGAAAGTATAATTACGGGTATTATCGAGCGATGTACAATCCATCTCGCAGCCTGTTGCTGCCTTCTTCAGAATGCCATGAACAAAATCGTAAGCAAAAGCCAACTGGAAATCCAGATTGGTCTTACATGCCTTCAACTTCTGGGCAATCATCTCGAAAGGTACTTGTGGATAGAGATAGGCAAGCACTTGTTTAAACTGATCGTTAGAAAGCAAACGGTCGAATACCTCTGGGAGATCTTCAGGCTCCCAAGGACGGATGGTATCAAATTCTTGAGGGATATTCATAATATATACCTATTAATATATATATGGCTCTGCGAAAAAATCGCAGAACCATATATGAGTTTGTTATTCTAGAACTGATTCTCCACAATTTCGCTGAGCACATCCTTGATATCAAGACCTGCTGCACGAACCTGCTGAGGAATGAAACTGGTAACGGTCATACCTGGAGTGGTATTGATCTCCAGCATGTTCACCTTGTCTTTATCATCCTTATCCTTAGAGATGATATAGTCGATACGGATGATACCGTTGGCATGAAGAATGTCGTAGATGCGTGATGTAGTCTTGGCAACCTCTTCTGCAGTCTCTGGAGAGAGACGGGCTGGAGTGATTTCCTGTACCTGACCGTTATACTTGGCATCGTAATCGAAGAACTCGTTGGTGGTAACCACCTCTGTAGCCGGCAGTACAACAGTCTTCTCGGCTGTCTTGTAGATGCCCTGTGAAATCTCTGTACCATCAAGGAAGCCCTCGATCATTACCTCATTGCTCTCCATGAAAGCCACACGGAGGGCTGGAGCCAGCTGGTCAGCATTCTTCACCTTGCTCACACCAAAGCTACTGCCGTCAGCAGCAGGCTTTACGAAACAAGGCATACCGATACGCTTGGCAATCTCTTCTTCATCATAAGCTTCACCGCGACGGAGCAAGATACTGTCTGCTACGTTTATACCGAAACCGCGCAGATAATTATTGAGCACATACTTATCAAAAGTCATTGCCTCTACCAGAACACCGCTTGTAGAGTATGGCAGATGGATAAGGTCGAAGTAGCCCTGCATCACACCATTCTCACCAGGCTGTCCGTGGATGGTAATATAAGCATAATCGAAATAGACATGCTTGCCGTTCATAACGAAAGAAAAATCGTTCTTGTCAATCTCGATAGTCTCACCATTATCCAAAGCGACATGCCAGTCGGTGCCCTTCACATCGACGAGATAAATATTGTAGCGCTCTTTATCAAAGAAAGAGTACAAACCCTGTCCTGAGCGCAATGATACGTCGTGCTCAGAAGAATCACCACCACATACGATGGCTATCGTTCTCTTGCTATTTTCCATAATTACTAAATATTTTTGAATGTATCTTGTGTGGTGCCAGCGATGAAGCCGCGCCACTTTTCTATTAATTGTCTAAAATCTTCCGGCCACTCACTGTCAAAATCCATCTGCTGCTTGGTTGTAGGATGCACGAAGCCGAGTGTCTTGGCATGGAGAGCCTGACGCGGACAGAGTTTGAAGCAGTTCTGGATAAATGCCTTGTAGCTGCTACTGCGCTGACCTCTCAGAATCTCTGTTCCGCCATACGTTTCGTCCATAAAGAGCGGATGACCGATATGCTTCATGTGAGCACGAATCTGATGGGTACGGCCTGTTTCAAGCACACACTGCACCAAGGTGGTATAACCGAAACGCTCCAACACCTTGTAATGCGTAACCGCCGTCTTGCCTATTCCGCTGTCCGGATCGAAGACCTTCATACGGAGGCGGTTCTTCGGATCACGGCCGATATTGCCTTCTATGCGACCTTCATCTTCTACAATGTTGCCCCAAACGAGCGCATTGTAACTGCGATGGGTAGTCTTGTTGAAGAACTGCTTACCCAGTGCGGTCTTTGCCGTAGGAGTTTTTGCCACAACGAGCAGTCCGCTGGTATCTTTATCGATACGATGCACCAAGCCCACTTCCGGATCATTGGCATCAAACTCAGGCATATCTCTTAAATGCCAGGCTACCGCCTGAATCAAGGTTCCATGAAAGTTGCCCGCACCCGGATGCACCACCATACCTGCTTCCTTGTTGACCACCATCAGCTGATCGTCTTCATAAACCACATTGATAGCGATTTCTTCAGGTTTGATACTCGTTTCATGACGAGGACGGTCGAGCATCAGAGTAACCAGATCATTAGGGCGCACCTTATAGTTGCTCTTTACCGGTTTACCATTGACATGGATGAATCCGGCATCAGCAGCCTGCTGAATGCGGTTACGGCTCTGATAGGCCATCTTATCAGCCAGGTACTTATCGATACGCACCGGATCCTGGTTGGCATCCACCTGAACCTTCCAGTGCTCATAGAGTTCATCTCCTCCTTCACCAGAAGCAGCGTTTCCTTCCTCCATTTGGAGTTCATCATCCAGTTCGTCCATATCTCCTGCATCATCAAACCCGAAGTCATCCTCTACAGGAGCATATACCTTATTATGTATATAATCTAAAAATATCATTCGTATTACTATTGAATTCTTCACTTTTCATTTCTCCTACTCCACCACTTCCTTCTGGTGGTGTTCATGCGAAGGAGCAGGCTCTGTGGCTTCCGTACCAGGAACCACCTCGAAGTTGTCTTCATGAGTTTCTCCGCTCATGTCACCTTCGCCTTCCATCACATCTTCTTCGCCGTGATAAACCGGATCTACCACATCGATAGAATCATCAACGCTCCGTTTACCATTACCAACCTGTATGACAAGCACATTATCGATAGAAACCTTATCACCAGCTACAACATGCTTACCCTTAACGAGGATACCATAAACCCAATCCTCTTCGCCAGGAATATATTCAGGTGTACCCAGTTTGAATCCCATAGCAGTAAGTTTAGCCATTGCCTCTCGCAACGAACTGTTGTCAATGACATCAGGAATGGTGATACGTGGAGAATGATCAGAATTGATGGTAACATAGATAACATGTCCCGACTTTACCACTTCTCCGAAAACCGGAGTCTGCTCCAGAATGACATCAGGCGGCAAAGAGCGGACATATCCCGTATCCGTTACAACAATTTCCAATCCCGCATCGTCGAGGATATGTGTAGCATCATCGATATTCTTATATCGAATATCCGGCACACGGATGGCCTCACCATGATGGGTATAGATATCAATGCCGTACTTGACACCGGCACAGAGCAACACCAGCACCAGAATCATGGCACCGATATTCCCCCAAAGGTACTTACTCTTAAACTTATTTATAAACTCTGATGAAGTCATATATTATTTTTTGGTGCAAAGATACAAGTATTTGGGGGAAGAACAAAATAAAAAGGAAAGTTTTTGCACTCTCACCACCTAATTTTATGATATAAAAACAAAACATCTTTGTTCCCAAAAGAGCAATCTCAGAAAAGGAAGGGGCGTTATAAACAACAAAAAGCAGCAAAGAATACATCCTTGCTGCTTTAATGTCATCGTCAACAGACGAATCTTTCCTCGGAATTACTTTCCGTGGTGCTCGTCAGATACAGTTAACTTCTTACGGCCATGAGCACGGCGAGAAGCCAATACGCGACGACCATTCTTAGTTGCCATACGCTCACGGAAACCATGCTTGTTTACGCGACGACGATTGTGAGGCTGAAATGTTCTTTTCATTTTTCTTATTTATTTTTTAATTAATATTCTTCACAAAAGTGCAAAACACGCCCTTTTTGGGCTGCAAAATTACGCATATTTTCTGAAATAACCAAGAAAACTACCAAATTTAGCTTAAATATTTATGTTTTTTTCGATATTTCCTTTGATTTTTCATGTTTTTGCCGTAACTTTGCACTCGATTTTGAGATTATTATAATAACATTCAAGATAAACAAGAAATGATTAATTCACAGGAAATTAAGATTGGTACTTGCATCCGCATGGATGGCAAAGTATGGGTTTGCATCGACTTTCAGCACAGAAAGCCAGGTAAAGGTAACACCGTAATGAACACAAAATTGAAGAATGTTGCCGACGGTCGTGTATTGGAACGTACATTCCAGGTAGGTTTCAAATTGGAGGATGTTCGCGTTGAGCGCCGCCCTTACCAGTACCTCTACGAGGACGCTACTGGTTGCATCTTCATGAACCAGGAGACTTTCGAGCAGGTGCCTATCGCTAAGGAGAACGTTACTGGTGGCCAGTACATGAAGGAGGGTGACGTTGTTGAGGTGGTTACTGATACAACTGATGGTACTATCCTCTTGGCTGAAATGCCAGTGAAGACTACTTTGAAGATTACTCACTCTGAGCCAGGTGTAAAGGGTAATACTGCTACCAACGCTACAAAGCCAGCTACATTGGAGACTGGTGCTGAGGTTCGTGTTCCTTTGTTCGTCAACGAAGGCGAGACTATCCAGATCGACACCCGTGACGGTAGCTACCTCGGTCGTGTAAGCGAGTAATACATCCTCCAACAGGAAGATTGTGCTCTTATTGAGTAAAACTAACCCTTAATAGTAAGAAGAATGAAATATTCCATCATAGTACCTGTATTTAATCGTCCTGACGAAGTGGACGAACTTTTAGAGAGTCTGACTCATCAATCAGAGAAAGACTTCGAAGTTGTCATCGTTGAGGATGGCTCACAGACTCCCTGCGAGGAGGTGTGCAAACGATATGAACACATGATGGATATACATTATTACTATAAGGAGAACTCTGGTCCGGGCCAGAGTCGCAACTATGGTGCCGAGCGCGCCAAGGGTGAGTATCTTCTGATACTCGACAGCGACGTGGTCTTGCCAGAAGGTTATCTGAAGGCTGTAAGTGATGAGTTGAGCCGTGAGCCAGCCGATGCTTTCGGCGGTCCCGACAAGGCGCACTCATCATTTACAGATACTCAGAAAGCCATTTCTTATTCCATGACTTCTTTCTTTACCACCGGTGGCATCCGTGGCGGAAAGAAGAAGATGGATAAGTTTTATCCCCGTTCATTCAACATGGGCATCCGCAGGGATGTTTATCTCAGGTTGAATGGCTTTTCCAATATGCGTTTCGGTGAGGACATTGATTTCTCTATCCGTATCTTCAAGGCAGGCTGCCGTTGCCGTCTGTTCCCTGAAGCATGGGTTTGGCATAAGCGCCGCACCGACTTCCGCAAGTTCTGGCGACAGGTCTACAACAGTGGCATCGCCCGCATCAACCTCTACAAGAAATATCCAGAGAGTCTCAAACTCGTGCATCTCCTTCCTATGGTCTTCACCGTGGGTGTAATAGGCACGCTGCTTCTGCTCTTCTTCGGCTTCCTGCCATACATGCTTGGCACCGTTCACGTATTCCCAACCTTGGGCAATGCGATGGCAGCATTGGGCTGCATCGGTCTCGCCGGCATCATTCTCTATACCATCGCACTGTTTATCGACAGCAGCAGAGAGAATCACAGCGTGAAGATAGGCTTGCTGAGCATTCGCGCTGCCTTCACACAGCTGATGGGTTACGGATGCGGATTCCTTTCTGCATGGTGGAAGAGATGCGTACTGGGACAGAGCGAATTCAGCGCATACAACAAGACTTTCTACAAATAAGACTTCCCCGCAAAAAGAGAAGCCAATAATAATCTACTAATCAGTTATTATTATGGCAGAGAAACTAACCATTGCCAATTGGGCAGAAGAAGACAAGCCTCGCGAGAAACTGGAGCGCTTGGGAGCCTCAGCATTATCCAATGCCGAACTCTTAGGTATTCTGATTGGTTCGGGATCTACTGACGAAAGTGCCGTAGACCTGATGAAACGCATTCTGAAGGATTGCGACAACAACCTGAACCAGCTAGGAAAGAAGACCATCAGAGAACTGACGCAATATAAAGGAATGGGACCCGCAAAAGCCATCACCATTCTTGCAGCCTGCGAACTGGGCAAGCGCCGTGCTCTCGATAAGATTGGCACACGTCCCGACTTAGGCTCATCCCTTGCCATCTACAACTATATGCTTCCGAAGATGCAGGATTTAGACACAGAGGAAGCATGGCTCCTGATGATGAACCAGAACTTCAAGCTCATCAAAGCGAGCTGCATCTCAAAAGGCGGCATTACAGAAACGGCAACCGACATCCGGCTCATCATAAAAGAAGCGGTGCTCAACAACGCTACTATTATCGCCTTCTGCCACAATCATCCCAGTAACAATCCTCAGCCAAGCAAAACCGATGATGTACTTACCCAGAAGATTGCCAAAGCCTGCGAAATCATGCGCCTCTTCTTTATGGACCATGTCATCATAACCGACGGTGCCTTTTATTCATATCACGATAAAGGTAAATTGTAGTCTATTTGGGGTATATTAGACCTTCGGCAAGAAAAAAACAGCTTTTCTTTTTGTTTTGTCTGCAATAATTTATTATCTTTGTAGGCAAAAACAAAGATTATTATGACACAAGAAGAAAAGACAAAGATAGAAGAAAAGATCGTAGATGTACTTAAGACCGTTTACGACCCTGAGATTCCTGTCAACATCTGGGACCTCGGTATGATTTATAAAATAGATGTGAAGGACGATGCCACCGTAGATCTCGACATGACCTTCACAGCCCCTTCATGCCCTGCTGCCGACTTCATCCTGGAGGATGTAAGAAGCAAGGTAGACAGCGTGGAAGGCGTAAAATCTGCCAATGTGAACCTTGTATTCGAACCGGCTTGGGATCAGAGTATGATGAGCGAGGAAGCTCGCGTAGAACTCGGCTTTGAATAAAGACGAAGCTGTTGAACTCTTCACTCCTCATTCTTCACTCTTCATTTAAAAAGAATCGCTTATGAAAAATGTATATTTCCTCTCAGATGCGCACCTTGGCTCATTAGCCATTCCGCATGCCCGCATGCAAGAACGCCGCCTGGTCCGTTTCCTGGACAGCATCAAGACGAAGGCTGCGGCAGTTTATCTCCTGGGTGACATGTTTGACTTCTGGAACGAATATAAATATGTCGTACCAAAAGGCTATACACGCTTCTTAGGTAAGCTCTCGGAGTTGACCGATATGGGAGTGGAAGTACATTTCTTTACGGGTAACCACGATCTCTGGACCTATGGCTACCTGGAGGAAGAGTGTGGCATTACCGTACATTACAAGCCTCAAACCATAGAGATATACGATAAAGTATTCTATCTGGCACATGGAGACGGACTGGGTGACCCAGACAAAAAATTCAAGTTTCTGAAAAGAATGTTCCAGAACCAGACTTGCCAACGCCTCCTTAATACGATTCATCCCCGCTGGGGAATGGCTTTGGGCTGAACTGGGCTAAGCATAGCCGACTGAAACGTGCTGACGGAAAGGAAGAGCCTTATATGGGCGAAAAGAAGGAGTTTCTGGTGCGCTTTGCCAAACAGTATATGCAAAGGTCACAAGGATATAGATTACTTCATGTTCGGCCATCGCCACATCGAACTGGATCTGATGTTGAGCAAAAAGACCCGACTGATGATTCTGGGCGACTGGATATGGCAGTTCACCTATGCCGTGTTTGATGGTGAACACATGTTTATGGAAGAATATGTGGAAGGCGAAAGCCAACCATAACAATAAAGGGCAGCTTTATGAGCTGCCCTTTATTGTTATCGCTGTATGCGCCCTCCCGAAGAAGTCATGTTATTGATGATTTCTTCTTCTGTAACCAGATTCTGATCACCCGGAACCGTATTCTTTATCGCGCTTGCTGACAGTGAGAAATCCAGGCAATACTGGTTCTTGTCGGCCCACTTCTGATGGGCATGAATATAGGCAGCAATAAAGGCATCACCTACACCCATCGGATCAACAATCGGCTCAATATCATAGATTCTTGTAGTATAGAGCTGATCTTCTACAGCATCATAGAGCAAGCCGCTCAAGGTATGATGACTGCTGGCTATCTGATTTCTTACCGCCATCAGCATCTTCTTACACTTAGGGAAGAGCTGATGCATCTTGCGGAAATACTCCAGATAAGCCTCCTTGGCAATCTCATAGTCTGCATCCAAAGCCTCGAAAGGAATATGAGGCACACCGCTGGCTATCTCCCACTCATTCTGGTCACCAAAGATGATGTCGCTATACTGCATCATCTGGAATAGCACATCATGAGGCTCCAGACCATATCCCCAGAGATTCTTACGGTAATTAATGTCGCAGGCAATGGTCAACCCGTCAGAAACAGCAAGTTTGATGGCATCCATAGTTGATTCCATCGCATCGCGGCTGATAGCACAGGTAATGCCGGAGCAATGGAATACAGCTGCATCAGCCAACACCTTATCCCATTTCACCATTCCGCGCTTCAGCGTATAGAAAGAAGAATTCTTGCGGTCGTAAACCACACGGGAATTGCGCATAGCTACAGCTTCTTCGAAATAATAAGTTCCGAGACGTTCACCACCACGCACAACATGAGAAACATTCAGACCGTACTCTCTGAGATGCATCAACGCGGCCTCACCCATCTCACCATATGGCACACGGGTTACATACTCTACATTATCGCCTAAATAAGCCAAAGAGATGGCTGCATTAGCCTCACTGCCACCATAATTGCCAAACATATGATGTCCCTGAAATAAACGTTGATAACCAGGCTTAGAAATTCTAAGCAATATTTCTCCGAAAGTTACAATCTTTGTTTTCATAATTCTAAAAATTTAAAAAGGTGAAGACCATTCACTTATGTTTCTAGTCTTCACCTTATTATATATAGCGTATGATTACTTATTAGCAACCAACTCCATTGTATCGCGAGCAATAACAATCTCCTCGTCGGTAGGAACTACTACTACCTTCACCTTACTGTCGTCAGTAGAGATGATAGCTTCCTCACCACGAACCTTGTCATTTACTTCCTTGTTAATCTTGATGCCAAGATACTCCAGGTTCTTGCAAGCTTCCTCGCGCAGGCCGGTCTGGTTCTCACCCACACCAGCTGTGAATACAATAGCGTCAACGCCACCCATAGCTGCTGTGTAAGCACCAATGTACTTCTTGATGCGATACTCATACATACGGAGAGCCAGCTGAGCCTTCTCGTTACCCTCGTTAGCTGCGTTCTCGATGTCGCGCATATCAGAAGAAATACCTGTAATACCGAGCACACCACTCTTCTTGTTCAGGAAGTCAGCCATCTCCTGTGGCTTCATGTTCAACTTCTCCATCAAGTAGGTAACGGCAGAAGCATCGATGTCACCACAACGTGAACCCATCATCAAACCTGCCAATGGGGTCAAGCCCATTGAAGTATCCAATACCTTACCATTCAATACAGCAGCTACAGAGCCACCGTTACCGATGTGGCAAGTGATGATCTTAGAGTTGTTCTGGTCGAGACCGAGAATCTCGCAAACACGCTTAGAAACATAGCGGTGAGATGTTCCGTGGAAACCATAACGGCGTACGTGATACTTCTCGTACAACTCGTAAGGAATTGCATAGAGGTAAGCGTAGTCAGGCATTGTGCTGTGGAATGCGTTGTCGAATACGCAAACCTGAGGAGTGCCAGGCATCAAAGAGTCAACGGCACGGATACCCTTCAGGTGACCTGCGTTGTGAACAGGAGCGAGGTCGCAAAGTTCCTCGATACCATCCTCTACGCTCTTGTCAACGATAACGCTCTCCTTGAACTTGTCACCACCCTGTACGACACGGTGTCCTACAGCGTCGATTTCTTTCAAATCCTTGATAGCGCCGATTTCCGGGTCGAGCAAGCACTTGAACACGAAGTTCACACCTTCCTTGTGGTCAGGCATGTCGTGCATGATCTGCTTCTTCTCGCCGTTAGGCAATTTCACCTTGATGAAAGCGTTATCAAGACCGATACGCTCTACACCACCCTGTGCCAATACAGACTCATCGTCCATATTATATAATTTGTACTTGATAGATGAACTACCGCAGTTCAGAACCAATACTTTCATTTTGCTTTCAATTTAAAATTTATAGTTTACAGTCTATAGTATAAACCATCCATCTTACAGCAGCTTAGCCCTATAAACTGTTAACAGTTAACTATTAACTATATACTTACGCCTTCTTAGCATCCTGTGCCTGGCAAGCTGTGATGGCTACCATGTAGTAGATGTCATCAACAGAGCAACCACGAGAAAGATCGTTAACAGGACGGGCAATACCCTGGAGGATAGGACCGATAGCGATGGCACCACCCAAGCGCTGAACGAGCTTGTAGCCGATGTTACCAACCTCAAGGTTTGGAACTACCAATACGTTAGCCTTACCAGCAACGTCAGAACCTGGAGCCTTCTTGGCAGCTACCTCAGGAACGAGGGCTGCATCAGCCTGAAGTTCACCATCAAGGTGAAGCTCTGGGAACTTCTCCTTAGCAATAGCTACAGCATCCTTTACCTTGTCAATAATATAAACGCTCTTGCCAGTCTCCTTGTTGATAGCATCCTTTGCGCTACCCTTTGTAGAGAAGCTCAACATGGCAATCTGTGGATCAGTAATACCTGCCACTGACTGAGCTGTATGAGCTGTAGTATAGGCAATCTGAGCAAGCTGGTCTGCTGTAGGGTTTGGAGTTACAGCAACGTCACCCATTACTACAACGCCATCCTGACCATACTGCTTCTGGTCTGAGATGAGCAACATAGCACCACTTACGCAAGTGATACCTGGACTGCACTTGATGATCTGAAGAGCTGGACGGAGAGTATCGCCAGTAGTGCTCAATGCACCAGAAATCTGACCGTCAGCGCCCTCTGTCTTGATAATCATACAACCGAGGTAGAGGTTGTTCTTAGTTACGAGTTCACGAGCCTGCTCTACAGTCATGCCCTTCTTCTTGCGAAGTTCAGCGAGCTTCTCAGCATACTCCTCAGTCTTAGGGTTGTTTTGTGGATCAACGATAGTAGCCTTGTCGATGTTGTTAAGACCCCACTGAGCAGCGAGATTCTTAATATTGGCAGGGTTACCGATGAGGATGATGTCTGCGAGATCATCAGCCAAAACTTTATCGGCTGCTTTCAATGTACGCTCCTCTTCTGCTTCAGGGAGCACGATGCGCTGCTTGTCAGCTTTAGCGCGAGCTACGATTTGCTGTAATAAATCCATTTTACTTTTTAATATTTTATATATTTTGTTGTTTCCTAAGTAGATCTGTCAAAATGTTAGGTGATGTTATCTTGTTTTTCACCTTTTTGCCACATCGACTTTGCAAAAGTACACATTTTCTTTGAAATAGCAGCGATTAAAATGTGTAAAAAAAGCTAAATCGGGAGATTATTCATATCGTAAAGGTTTACGTAGCAGGAAAAGTGATGAATTCTTCACTCTTCGTTCTTCACTCTTCACTTAACTTATATCATTTCCAGAGTAAGGATGCTTTCCAGTTCCTCGGCAGAGAGTCGGAGTTTGAACTCGCCCTTGATGGCCACGCTGATTCGTCCGGTCTCCTCGGATACAATGACGGCGATGGCATCACTGCTCTGTGATATTCCGAGAGCGGCACGATGGCGGAGTCCCAGTTCCTTCGGAATATCGAGGTTATGACTCACAGGCAGAATACATCCGGCTGCCATGATGCGCTTATTGCTCACCACCATGGCTCCATCATGAAGCGGCGAATTCTTGAAGAAAATATTCTCTATCAGTCGCTGGTTAATCTTGGCGTCTATCTCCTCACCCGTATCCATGATGTCCTTCAGTGGAACGCCTCGCTCTATAACGATAAGAGCACCTACGTATTTCTTTGCCATACTCATACACGCCATCACAATCGGCATGATGGTCTCCTTGTTAGCCTCCTTCTGGCTCTCCTTGCTGGAGTGGAAGAAGCGAACCAGCCGACGCATACCTTTCTGCGAACCGATTTCATAGAGGAATCTACGGATATCCTCCTGAAAGATGACGATGAGGGCGATGACTCCCACGCTCACCAGTTTATCCAGGATAGAACCCAGCAGACGCATTTCCAGTATCTGACTCACAAAGAGCCAGATTAGCACGAAGAGCATGATGCCCACGAAGATGTTCAGTGAGCGCGATTCCTTCATCAAACGATAAACATAGAACAGCAGCGAGGCTACCAGGAGAATATCGAGAAAGTCTTTGATGCCAAATTCTATCATGTGCGTCTCTCCTTCATTGCTTCTATTATCTTCACAGCCTCAGCAGCTTCTTTCACATCGTGCACTCTGAGGATGCTGGCGCCCTTCATCAGAGCGATGGTGTCGAGCACGGAAGTTCCATTGAGCGATGTCGTAGCATCTCCACCCAGCAGTTTGTATATCATACTCTTGCGGGAGATACCTACAAGTACCGGAAGTTCCATCACGTTCAACTTCTCCATCTCATTATAAATCTGATAATTCTGGATGAGATTCTTGCCAAAGCCGAAGCCTGGGTCGAGGATGATGTCCTTGGCTCCCAGGTCGCGCAACTGCTGCACTTCTCTTGCAAAGCCCTTCATCATCGTTTCGAGCGTAGGCTGCACCGACATTAATATATAAGGTACCTTCAGTTCGCCCACCACCCGGAACATTTCAGGATATTCCTCCTGTCTCTGCTCCAGCGGCACATTGGCGATGCCTGTGATTCCTCCTTCTGATACATCATTGATGATGTCAGCTCCCCACTCCTCGATACACTTACGTGCCAAGGTAGGGCGATAGGTATCTACGGAGACGGCAGCATCCGGTTGCTCCCTGCGAACGATGTCAAGAGCGAACTTCAGGCGTTTTCCCTCCTCCTCTTCCGATACTTCATCGGCACCGGGACGGGTGGAGAAAGCGCCCACATCAATGATGCTTCCACCTTCTTCTATAATCTGATTAGCTCTCTGAGCTATCTCCATTTCTGTCTGTTTTCTACTGCCAGAGTAGAAACTGTCGGGCGTAACGTTCAGGATGCCCATCACCTGAGGGGTACTCAAATCCATCAAGCGCCCCTTGATATTGATTGTATATTCCATCGAATTACAATTCTTTAAGCCACTTTTTCCCTGGCTTTGTGTAAGTCCAGGCAATAAAACTTAGGCTAAAAATTGAGCAAACTAAAAAGAACAATGCCAAATAGCTCATAACACTACAATTCCTTAAGCCATTTTTTACCGGGCTTAGTATAAGTCCAGGCAAGAAAGCTTCCACCTATGATTGTTCCAACCACAAAGAAAAACAATAGTCCATTGTAAACTTCCATAACTTAATATTTTAAAATTCGATTAGCAATGCCCGCAAAAATGAAGGTCATTACTATACCAAATATAATTACTACATAATTTTTAACTCCAAACTCTCCTTGCAGAATTGGAGCAATACCACCAACCCCAGTTCCAGTAAACGTTAACTGAGATAAATTATAGAAATAGCCTGCCAGCTTTTCCTTCCTTACTTTCGTTTTATCTTTTTCATCTCTACTACCCATAAAGAGCCTCACTTTCTAAAGATTCATCGAATATTTCTGCAAAAATAGAAAGAATATTCGAGATTACCATCATTTTTTGGGAAAATTGTTTGTTATGTCCATAATTTAGATTACTTTTGCACCCAAAATAACAGTTATAGACTATGGATATTTCAGAACTCTATCAGATTTACCAAGCGCACCCAGTGATTACCACTGACAGCCGCGACTGCCCAGAGGGCAGCATCTTCCTGGCTTTGAAGGGCGCATCGTTTGATGGCAACAAGTTTGCCGACATGGCTTTGGAGAAGGCTGTGCCTATGTGATTGTTGATGAAAAAGAGTATGCCAAGGAAGGCGACGAGCGCTACATCCTCGTAGAGGACTGCCTCACCACCTTCAAGGAACTAGCCCGTGAGCATCGCTGCCACTTCGATATTCCTGTAGTAGGAATCACCGGAACCAACGGCAAGACCACCACCAAGGAACTCGTCTCTGCCGTTCTCGGCGAGAAGTTCAACGTGATGTTCACCCTGGGCAACTTCAATAATGATGTAGGCGTACCAAAGACCCTCTTCCGTCTCTCACCAGAGAATGAGATTGCCGTTGTAGAGATGGGTGCTTCCCATCCTGGTGACATCCGAAAACTCGTGGAATACGTGGAACCAACCTGCGGTATGATTACCAACGTAGGCCGTGCCCACCTGCAGGGATTCGGCAGTTTCGAAGGCGTGAAGAAGACCAAGGGAGAGCTCTATGATTACCTCGCAGCCAACGATGCCCTCGTCTTCATCAATGCAGACAACGAGCATCTGATGCAGATGGCTGAGCAGCGCAACATCAACCGCCTCATCACCTACGGCAAGGATGAAAACTGCGATGTATGGGGAGAAGTCATCTCCTGCGCGCCTTTCCTGAAGTTCCGCTGGCGCACCGAGAGTTTCGACTGGCATGAGGTTCAGACTCATCTCATCGGCTCTTACAATATCGACAACATGCTTGCCGCCATCACCATCGGTCTTCATTTCGATGTGAAGCCCCAGCAGATAGATCATGCCCTGGAGAACTACATCCCAAGCAACAACCGTTCGCAATTGGAAGAGACGGCGCACAATAAGCTGGTGGTAGATGCCTACAATGCCAACCCATCTAGCATGGCAGCCGCCATCGAGAACTTCCGCGTGATGGATGTGCCTCATAAGATGGCAATTCTCGGACAGATGGGCGAGCTCGGCGAAGTGAGCCACGAGGAGCATCAGAAGGTAGTAGACCAGTTGCAGGCAGCCGGTCTGGAGAATGTATGGCTGGTGGGCGATGAGTTCAAGGATATTCCATGCAGCTACCGCAAGTTCCAGAATGTAGAGGAAGTGAAGGAAGCGCTCAAGGCGAACCAGCCTCACGACCATTACATCCTCATCAAAGGCAGCAACAGTGTGAAGCTCTTCCAGCTTCCGGAGTTGTTATAAACGGTTATTATCGTACAACTAAAAGGTGTGTGGTTGTACGACTATAGGGTGTTGCCACTAGGCTCGGCAGATGTGCTGACTGCAGTCGGCAGACCTGCTGACTAGGCTCAGCAGAGCTGCTGAGCCTAGTGGGAATCTCTTAGAAACAGCCTCCTTGAACCTGATATTCCGACTTCTTGAACCTGAGCAAACGTATTCTTTCACTTGTTCAGTCATATCCTTGTGCTTGTTCAGTCATATCTGTAGGCTTATTCGGATGGCTCATTGAGTTCACTCAAGCACATTGTTTCGCTCACTCAACAGGCCCACAGCCCCATCTACATGAATTCTGCAACAGCTTTTTAAATACAAAAGAATTTAACTGTACCATAAGCATTTACATCATTATGAGTTTTACATAACGAAGATTTCATAATGCAAAGATACGATGAATATTTGCAAACGGCAAACATTTATCGGAAAAAAGTATCAGACATTCAATAAAAAAGTATCTTAGGATACTTGCTCATGTATCTTAAGATACTTGGCAATGTATCCTAAGATACTTTGCAATATAGCTTCATGTGCCCATGAAGCTGTTTCATCGGCTAAACGAAGTAAGTTTCAACATAGGATGAAGCCTACTTGCTGCACATCCCCAGAAAATACTTATGAATCTCCAGACTTTCGTTCAGTTCAGGATGAAAGGCAGTAACCAGCTGGTTACCCTGGCGGGCAGCCACAATCTTACCATCTACTTCAGCCAGAACCTCAGCATCTCCCCACACCTCTTTAATATAAGGAGCACGGATGAAAGTCATAGGGACATTTCCCTCGATGCCCTTCATCGGAGCCTCGATGTAGAAACTGCCCAACTGGCGACCGTAGGCATTTCTCAAAGCCGTGATGTCCATCGAAGCAATGCGCTGGCTAGGCTCGCCCTCAATCTTCTTGGCAAGAAGAATCAAGCCGGCACAAGTACCATAAACAGGCAAGCCGGCAGCAATCGCCTCCTTCACAGGCTCCATCAATCCCAGTTCATTCAAGAGTTTCGCCTGAGTGGTACTCTCACCGCCCGGAATAATCAAGCCATCCTTTGGCTGGTCCCAATCCTTCAACTGGCGAACCTCGAAACTATCCACGCCCAGCTGAGCCAACTTCTGTCTGTGCTCAGCAAAAGCGCCTTGTAAAGCTAATACTGCTATTCTCATAACATACTTATCTAATATAAAAGCCCCTTCTTGTGCAGGAGGGGCTCTTATCCGTTATCTCATTTATTACTTACCTCTTTCAGCCATGAGCAAAGCAATCTCCTGCTCATTGATACCTACCATTGCCTCGCCGAGATCCTCGCTCAACTCAGCCAGCATCTTAGGATCGTTGTAGTTGGTAACAGCCTTCACGATAGCCTGTGCACGCTTAGCAGGGTTACCGCTCTTGAAGATTCCAGAACCTACGAATACACCCTCGGCACCGAGCTGCATCATCAGGGCAGCATCAGCTGGAGTAGCCACACCACCGGCAGCGAAATTAACCACTGGCAACTTGCCGTTCTCGTGAACATACTTCACCAGCTCGTAAGGAGCCTGCAACTGCTTGGCTGCCTCGTAAAGTTCATCCTCGCTCATAGAAACCAGGCGGCGGATTTCGCTCTGCATCATACGCATGTGGGTAACAGCCTGAACCACATCACCTGTTCCTGGCTCACCTTTGGTACGGATCATCGTAGCACCCTCAGCAATACGGCGGAGTGCCTCGCCCAGGTTCTTGGCACCACAAACGAATGGCACGTCGAACTGAGTCTTGTCGATGTGATAAACATTATCAGCTGGAGAGAGCACCTCGCTCTCGTCGATATAGTCGATTTCGATAGCCTGAAGAATCTGAGCCTCAGCGAAGTGACCGATGCGGCACTTAGCCATTACAGGGATAGAAACAGCCTCCTGAATACCCTTGATCATCTTAGGGTCGCTCATACGTGAAACACCACCTGCTGCACGGATATCAGCTGGAATACGTTCCAGCGCCATTACTGCGCATGCACCTGCTGCCTCTGCGATTTTTGCCTGTTCTGGAGTTGTTACGTCCATAATCACACCACCCTTGAGCATCTGAGCCAAGTTGCGGTTCAATTCTTGTCTATTTTCTGCCATAATTCTTATATTTTTATTCAATTACGGCTGCAAAGGAAACATTTTTCAGCGAAATAGCAGAAAAATGTTCCATTTTCTGCAAACATTGAGTCATTTTGTATAAAGAGAGATTCGCAAATATATAAGAGATATTCCTGAATATATAAAGCAGTACACAGATTGTACTGCTAAGAGAAACCGAGAGGAGTTCACCTTCTGAACTTCTACATTTTTTGTATCTTAGCGAAAAATTTCGTAACGAAAAATTTCGATTATGGAATATAGAAGACCTAAGGAACATATCTAAATCATGATATATCTTGTTCTCCGTTTTGGCATCCAACGAAGAAGTTGCTTCATCAAATAAGACAAAAGAATACTATGAGGATTCTGATATACAGCACGAGCAATGAGGATGCGTTGGCGTTGCCCTCCTGAAATACCATTTCCACCTGTTCCCAGTTGCGTTTTGAGCCCTTGGGGGAGATTCTCTACAAATTCTGTCAACTGTGCAATGTCGATAGCTTTCTTCAATTTTTCTTGATCAATGGGCTGTTTGCCTGTAGCAATGTTTCTTTCAAGTGTATCGGAGAAGATATACCCATCCTGCATAACTACCCCACAATGTTCACGAAGGCTTCGAGCAGAAATATCCTTCAACTCCGCATTTCCATAAAGTATTGTGCCATCATATTTATCATAAAATTTTAATAACAATTTCATCAACGTGGTTTTACCACTACCGCTTTCTCCAACGATGGCCGTAGTCTTACCAAATGGAATGTCTAATGTCATATCATTGATAACCTTGGGTGAACGAGGACCATAATATTGAAAATCCACATGTTTTAAATGGATTCCATCAAAGATTTTATATGTATCATTACTTATTTTGACAGCAGTATTTTTATCCTCGTCCTCCAAAGCCTGAACATCAGTAAGACGTTCATAGCTTAGTTTGGCATATTGTAGACTACGTATGAACTCTATAATCTGACTGATAGGCTGATTTAAAGAGCCGATGATATAAGATATTGCAAGTAACGTACCAAGTGTCATGGTTCCTATTATCACATCATAAGCAGCCATAAAAACGACGACAATATCCTTGAGTTTATTAAAGGACTCATACCCAATACTTTCAAGTTGACTGAGTTTTAGAATATCGACATCAATACCAAACAGCTTTACCTGACTATTCTTCCAGCATCCCAATTCATATTCCTCTGTTCCATTAAGCTTTATCTCGGATATACCATTAATTATCTCATATACATTCTGCTGCGTTTCCCTATCAGTTCTGTATCTAGAGTAATCAATTTTCTTTTCTTTATTTACAAAAGCAACAGACCATGCTATTGCAATTGCTGTTATGCCTATGTAAACTAACAAAATCTTTACATCATAATATGTCAACAGAATGAAGTAAACTATAAATGTCAGAAAAGAAAAGATGACAGTAATGCTACTAGATGTCAAGAACGTCTGAATTCTATTATGGTCGTTTATTCGCGCGGTAAAGTCCCCAAGCTGCTTTGTATCAAAGAACTTAAATGGCAACCTAATGATTTTTGCAAGAAAATCATGAATAATATCAATATTTATTATTGAATTGCTATACAAGAGTGTCCAGTTTCTGACTATAGTTATCAATGTTGAACCTATAAACAGAAATAATTGAGCCAGAAGGAACACAAAGACAATATGGATATCTTTTCTGCCTATTCCTATGTCTATCAAAGACTGAGTCAAGAAAGGGAAAATCAGAGCAAAAATACTACTAAATAGCATACCCCAGAACAGAATAGAATACTCATTTCTAAATGTTTTATAGAATGAAAGAAAATTCTTCTTATAATGACTTTTACTATATTTTGGAATCATTTCGTAGAATTTCTCTCCAGGTGTCATCAGCAAAGCCACACCTTCTCCGTCTGCTCCACACCAATGTGAGCAGAACTCATCTTCATTAACTCTGACCCTACCATAACTAGGGTCAGAGATATAAAAAAATCTTTGCCCCGTAACGATTGACTTTCTTATGTTATAAAGCACAACAAAATGCACGTTATCCCAATGAAGAATGCAAGGAAAAGGCTTTTTACTGTACAGTTTTGGGACTGAAGTTTTTACAGCCAGCGTCTCAAATCCGATATTTCTCGCAGCATCTTCTATTCCCAACAGACTTACACCATCCTTAGTAAGGAAACAATATCCTCGTAGTTCTGGAATACCATATTCTTTACCATAATACGAAGCGATTGAAGCCAAAGCAGCTGGTCCGCAATCCATCATATCAAATTGAATGTAACAAGGAAATCTTTTAAGTCTTTCCCCTATTTCGTTCATTGCTTTTACGATATTCATTACTCTTTTTTTGCTATAAAAGGATTATACTTGCATGTAATGGGTTTACCGAATAGTCCGTTTTTTGTATGTGCTCTGCAATCAAGACAATTATATCGAAACTCACAATCCTTACAAACTTCGACTTCTTTTTTTGTAATATTCCAATATTTTCTGAAAGCTGGAGTTTTTATTATTTTACCCAATCCGTCAGACAAATCATATTTCTCTGCCATGGATGGACAATTTCTGACATAACCATCCTTATCCAAGGAAACCTTCTTGTATAAACAAGAATTATGAACATGGCTCATCTTATAGAATCCTGCATCTCTGTAGATTTTTGCATAATCTGAGATGCAACCACAGTTGTTATTATCCAAATTGGCTGCCACGTAATATACTGTCCCCATTTTAAGAGGATAGCATCCCACTGTATTCTCATTATAATCCAAGCTTGTATTTGAGGTTGCACCATATAGATAGATGTTGGTTACCGACGGATAGTTCAATATAATATTGCAACAGTCTTCATAAGTAATCTGTTCGGATGAGCTTAGATGTAACTCCACATAATAGAAGATATGGTTACAAATCTTATTTAGAAGATAATGAAGTTTGCTTAAGTCAGAATATTTGTAAACTTTCACTTGCAAATCTGTACAATGCAACTTCTTCAATTCCTTCAGAAAAATATCCAACTTCTCCTCCTTGATGTTATTTTCATCAATGTCAATAATAGCATCATTAATTTCATTTTCTCCCTCATACAATTCAGATGAAATCTCAGGGAATGTTTGAAGATTATCAGAGAGAAAAGCATATTCTTTTTCTATCATAAAATCCACAAATTGATAATAGTCAGGCAGCGATTCTTCCTCTATCTCATTGGCAACATCAGAGATTTTATGTCTGTTTAGCAAGTTACACAAGTTAAAATAGTCATTAGGCACAAAATCGGCATTGCTTCTTTGGAAATCTTGTATCAGAGTCCGACTTGCGCCTTTGGTCAAGGCACAACTTGAAGACAATATAAAATATTGATTATAATACTTATCCATCTTTATTTATTTTTTTCAATGTTATAAAATAACGGAAGAATTCTTTGAGGAATCGCAGCTCTCATTTCCTTGAATTTGGTCTCAGGATTATACATCATCAGTTTCTCTTCAAAGTTCGGATCTATCAGAAGATTGTGATAAATCGTTTTAAAGAATAAAGGAAGATTCTCCATTTCGTTGTCACTCAATTCTATTTTTTCAATCTCCATATACTAGATAATTTGCTATTTTTTGTTCCAAGTTATAGTTACATGGCAAGCTGGTCATTTGGAACTGTCCAACAGGATTAATCTCCAAAAAAACATAGTTACCCTCCTTGTCAACTATAAAGTCGGCGGAGCCTGTATTTAAGTCCAACTTCTTATATAGCTTGTCAAGTTTCTCTTCGATGTCATCAGGAAGTTTAAATGGCTCGTTCTTATTGGGAAGTTCTGTGCAATACTTTCTAAAATCAACAGAAGTCTGCTTGTTTCTCTGTGAGAAAATTGCCATTGAATAAAATTCTCCATGTAGATAGAAGGAGCGAATCTCAAAACTCTTTTTCACCAAACTCATTACCAAAGAAGGAAATAGTTTTATATTTTTATTGGCAAAATCAGCTTTGTCCTGAGCTTCTGTATAAGTGTAATATGCATCGTGTCCAAAGAAGTCGTATATGCCATTACTGATAGCTTTTGATACAAACCTATCACTTATCTTGTTCAATTTCTCCAGCTGATTATAGTTGGTAATGACAGCATATTCAGGAACTTTAAGTCCCATCTCCTTTGCCAAGTCCAATGCATACATTCTGTTTAGTCCCATACGGTTTGGATTACCAATATGTATGGGGCATTTCTTATACATCGTATTATATATATAATCTCTTAAATCCTTAAACTCCTCATTAAAATGGTTTCTAGGACTGCTGAGAATTTTTGATAAATCTTGTTCGCCTGCTACTATTTTTGTTTGGTACACAATCTACTATATTATTCATGCCAATACCTGTTCTTCTCCACCAACATGCTGTCGCATCAAGAAGATTATATCGTTTTCCGTCTAAAGACTCAAAGATAATTCCATCACTGCTTATTTTAGAAAATTTCTCCATAGCAGCCATTGGTTCTATGACAACAACATCCTGTCCCATTCTTATGAGTTTGTTCTTGACATCTCTAGTAGAAAAATCATCTCCACGTGAAAAAATTACTATCATATCATTTTGTTCTTACTTAAATTTTGGTTGTGGCTGTAATGCCACAACCAAAATACTGAAATTAAACTTGAAAGCGCTCACTAATCACAATCAATACCACAGGAATCATGATCACTCTCATTGCTAGAGGTTGATAATAATCCACTACAGGTGTTACCACTACCACCTCGTACAGTCATAAGGTCGTCAAGAACCAAACTGTCGTTCTCGAAACTTTTCAAATTGATCTTTTTCATTTGCTCAAATTGATTAAAGAATTAATACTAATTGTGTTCTTTGGGGCATCCACTTATTCCCATGTTGCTATTTTTTATCGATAATTATAGACTATTTTTACTTTTGCTGAGCACTAACAACCCATAAGACATTAAAAAAGAGATATTCTTCTCCAAAGAAAATTAATGAAATCTTGCTTTCTGTCTATAGGAAAGTTATCATCCAAACATTTCACTGCTGCATTGCAAAAATTCTCATTATCTATTTTTTTGCCAATGATACCAAATATTACAGAATCAACTGATAACATAGGTACTCTGACTACATTACCATACAATTCTTTGAATTCTAACCCTAACAGATGAAGATATTTTCTATCTTCGGGTATTCATCGTCAAAGTCTGCAAAACCCCTGATATTCGTTATCACCTATGTCTTCTTTTATGTAGGTAACTACATTTTTGTCATAGCGAGCTGCCAACTCATGCAGTAACACCTGTTCAAAGAAGATATTAAAATTGATACCTTGCAGTTTATTGACTTGTTCTATATTCCGATCTACGAAATCAAGAGCTTGCTTGCAATAGTCTTTTATGAACAAGATGTCATTTCCCCAAAGATGCCCATATTATAAGCTTTGTGGCTGACATTTTGGTCATAGTTCTCCATAACTTCAGGGAGATTGCTTATTGAAGGACGTATCTCACTCCACATTGTGCGATAATAATCTGTTGTTATCTCTATGTTCTGGACTATCAAGTCGTGATTCTCCAAACAACTATCAAATTTGTCCCATACAAAAACATCACCATCGACATGAATAAACGGTTCGTTCAATAAACTATAAGCCTTTATCTTAGCCAAAGCCCATAGATTAGGGTTGTATTTTGATAACTCATCAAGACATACGATAACATCAGCATATGGAAGATGCAGTTTGTCGATAAGCACATCGTATCCTACTCTATCTGTTACCAATATCACATCATCATAATACTTGTGGAGTTGATTGCAACTCAATATCCAACTTGCATAATGATAAATGGGACTTAGCCAGCCATAGCCATCTTTTAGACAATCTTTATTGCCTGACCAGAAACTCTGCACTATTTTCATCTGTTTGCGCTTGGTAATCTGTTATTATTGCTATCAATATCAACATTACTACGCTTAACCTTGTGGTTGCCAAACCTATAGGTAAGTTTTATATTTAGGCATCGATTGTCATAATCGTTGCGATTGTCAAACACAAAGTTTTCATATACCACATGATTGCGATTGTAATATGTTCCCAACAAGTCATTAACGCTTATACTCAACACAAGTTTATTCTTCAACATTACATAATTAACTCCCATGGATAAATTTTGAAATGATTTATAGTGAATATATTGTTCTTGTCCTGGTAAATTGTACAGATAACTTGCATAAACAAGTGCTTTGCTACCAATCATGTAAGACAGTCTGGTGGAAGCAAAGGAACTAAATCCTTCCAATGAGCCACTATCTATAGAACTATTGGATGACTTGGACTTGTTATAGTTCACAGAAAGTTGAACTGCTGCATTGAATCTGTTATGACTATAATTATAGTTAACGTTACCAACCAGGCTGTTTGTTGAAATACAATTGCTGTATGTCTGTTCTATCTGTGAGTCTGCCTTGTCATCAACCAAAAAGCCAATGCCATCGGACGAATGGACATATGATACCCCAATATTTAATGTCTTATATTGGTATCTGAATTCCATATAATCCATAAGGGAGGGATTCAGAAAGGCATTGCCTACAGAATAGGTGTAAGCATCAGTGTATGACCTTGTCGGGTTCAGCTGCGTCAGGTCCGGTCGATTGATTCTTTTGCTATAGCCTAAGTACAGCACATTGTTGTCATTAGGCTTAAACGTCATATCGACAAACGGAAACCAGTCTGCATAACTCCGTGAGAAATGTTTGCATTCCTCTTGCGGAAAGCCTTCCGACTTTGTATGTTCGTATCGTACTCCTATTTTGAAATACCATTTTTTCCAAGACTTGTTGACATCTGTGTAGAATGCGCCAACAGTCTCCTTGTAAAGGAAATCATCCACAACATTATAACGAGCGTAACTGTCAGCATGATAATGTGAGTATTCCCCTCTAACTCGAAACAGAGCCATGAAAAAGGCAAAGTGAGGTTCAGATTGCCCGTATTCACAAAATAGCGATTGTCATACAAGCTATTGACGACCTCCAAGTGGTTGTCTGATGAATAATCGCTGTTGGTCCTGTCTTTCGCCAAGCTGTAGTTATAATTGATTACCAACTTCTTACCTAAGCTGTCGATGTTCCACTCATAATAAGGCGAAAAAGAAAAGCCTTTGTATCTGTTGTCTGAGCAAGTGGTCTCCGAAGAAAATGAGTTTCTACTACCAGACAGTTCCTGATAGACATCCGAGGCAACACTCCCATCCATACAATTGAACGAGGCTAAAAATCCCAGGTTCATCTTATCATTCAGAAAAATGTTTGTGTTCAAGTTCTGACTGACGTAATCCGACTTCTGACATGCATCGTTATTAATCAACTTTGTATAATCTGCATATTCAAAACTGTTTCTTACATCATGCTTTCTCTTTTCTTTCCAATAGCCCACACCGTATTCTACCATAAGCCACTTGCTTGAGAATGTCAGATTACCTCCTTCCTCGAAAATTGCCGCATGTCTTTGAGTATATCCAGTTCTCAGAGAGCCATCAAAGCCAAGGTTCATACGATTTTTCAGAACAATATTTAGGACTCCCATATTTCCCGACGCACTGAACTCTGATGAAGGATTGGTCACAACCTCTATCTTATCCAAGTTCTCTGAAGGAATGCTATTCAGATAGTTTACCAAATCCTTACCCTTAAGATTTGATCTGCGACCATTTATCAGAACAATGACACCATCCTTACCTACAAGAGATACATCATCTGGCTTAGTAGGATTGATCCCAGGAACATTCATCACAACGTCTTTGGCATTGAATCCGTTGGCATAGGGGCTGTTCTTTACGCTATAGATGACTCTATTCTTATCAAAAGTGATGATTTTCTTCATCGCCACAACAGATACTTCTTGAAGGGTCTTGTTGATTATAGGAACATGAATTCGACCTAAGTTCGTATCAGCCATAAGATTAAGGGTGTCTTGTTTCAACACCTCACCTAATTCACGATAGTTCAATATATACGTTCCTTTTTCCAAGTCTATAGAAAAGAAGCCTTTCTCGTTGGTCAAGGCACTTACCACAGTGTTATTTGAAAGATCTGTAACAAGTACTTCTGTATACCCCATAGGATTATCCTGAGTATCAGAGACTAAAGTACCTGTAAGATGGTTTATTTCTTCTTGTCCCATACCTTGTACAGATATAGACAGAAGTCCTCCCAACAGCCAAATATATTTATTAGAAAATATATTCATATCAAACATTTATTATAATTTTAATTGTCCGTATCACCATACCACCAAGCACTATCAGAATCACTTGGAATGCAATAAGTATAAAACACCATAGTTGAGCTTCCTGCACCGCTACCTCCTTGCACATTAGACAAGTTTTTCAAAGCGACTTCATCCCTTTTAAAGGCTTCTAAATTAAATTTTTTCATATGTATCTTTTTATCTAGTTAATAACTTAGAGTTCAAATGCGCCAACATAAATCGAATCACCTAATTCAATCACCACATTATAAGCACCTGTCTCCATTATTGACAAATCAAAACTGTATAGTTCTTTACCATCTACAAATGTTGACATACTAGTTACTAAGCAACCATTGTCATCATAGATATAGACTGCCGTTTTGCCAAAATAACGACTTACACTCACAATAAGCATTCCTTGTTGCAAATTTGCCACAATGCTAGGTTCTTCTGTTCGCGCTCTTAAATGACCTTTTTCCTTATGCATAGGAATAACCTTATTTTGGGAAGGATACATCGCTAACATTTTGCTAGAAGCCAAAAGCATCAACAATAAAAGCAGATTAAAAATTTGTATTTTCTTCATATTCTCCACATTTTGATATTATTAAACTTCGGCTGCAAAATTACAGCGTTTTACGATACCATCCTAACAAAACAGGTCTATTTTTTTAAAACACCATAAAAACCATATAATTCTAAAAATCAAGTACTTAAAATCGCCCCCCCAGATACTTTGGGTCTAAAACTTACTTTAGTTAGGAAAATATTAGAAGTTTTCGATGTACGTACGTAGCGAAAATTGCTCATCTTTAATACCAACTTTATCTTTGTACAAGAACAATTTTTGCTTAATTGCTTTCTCGCTTATACAATAGATAGAAGCCAACGCCTTTTTTGAGATAGCTTTAAACGCAAAAGCATCATTAGTCGTAAAACACTCTTTGATAAATTAGGATGCTTTTGCTTGAGTCTTTTCACAAATAGGTTTTCCACACTATCTAAAAACACCTCCAATTCGTCCCAATCACTCTCCGACAACACTATATGCTTATTCTCATTTGGAACTATCGAATTTAATTTTTCTACAACATCTATTTTCTTTTGTAAATAATTACGCATCACAGATAGTTGAATCTCTTTATGCGAAAGTTCCTCTTGGTGTATTTTTTCCTGCATTTGTTGCTTTTGGAGAAGAACCTCTCTTTCATGCTCCATACGTAGTTTTATCTGGTGCTTATATGATTTATAAACATATAAAATAAATATGACTACTATAAAACACAATAAGACTATCAAACTAAATACCCACTGCTGCATTTCTGCTTTACCTTGCATTTTAGCTCTTTCACTTTCCTTTTTCAAAAAGGATATATAATAAGCAGCCTTACCTTGTAATGCAATTCGATACATATCCTCCAAATAATGGTACGCCGAATCGCTAAAACTTTTAGCAGACTTGAAATCATGCGCTTTCATAGCAGCTTGACTTTGAATATAAAACACAGAATAGCGGTCTTCTGCCGTTTTTGGCATTGCTTGTTTTAATAAACTAAAGGCTTGGTTTAACGAATCTACAGAGATATAAGCAGAAGCAAATGTCAACAGACAAGAAAATCTATTTGCTGCATTCAAGTCATAAGCCAATCGTGCATAATATAAACAACTATCTTTTTCACCCATCTCCTCAAATGTACTAGCTAGATTTTGCCTTACATAAGACAACAAGTTGCTATCGCCAGCTTTCATTGCCATTCTATATGCTTTTCTCTCTTCTTCTAAAGCGTGCTGCAAGCTATCAACATAAAAGAAGTTCTCACCCAATCTCAAACGTGCTGCCACCTTATTATATATAGTAACATTTGCCATAGAGTCATACATCTTCACCAAAGCTTTAGCATAGTTCAACGCTTTGTAAGGTTCCAACTGCTCTTCTACTTCTATCAACTTATCCAAAACCAAGAGTTTTACATTCATTTCATGAAGACTATCCGAAATAAAATTATATAGGTAACAATATGGAAACGAGCGGACTTCTGCTCGTTTCTGTATTTTGCAATATGCAAAGAACGCCTCAATTCGGGGGCAAAGATACGACAATTTTCTAAATATCCCATAACTCGCTAGGAGAAATTTATGGAATTTAGAACTTTTTGCGTAAAATCTGATGCTTAGCAACACAATATGTATTCAAAAACAAACGGCAGGTATTCGGATATAGACTATCCAAATACCTGCTGCCACAACGTTTTGTTGCTTACGATGATCCTGACATCGGCTTTCACATACTTTTGCAGTATAGGAGTATTTTGTCCCTGTGTACTCACTGTGGCTATAGCCATAAAATAGTTACCATCTTCCCTATGTATGAGTTTGGCATTATGGCTTATGATGTCGCAGTTATAAGATGCATTATCGTTGCCCTCGAAAGATACATGAGCCGTCCTTGGCTCATCGAAAAGGTACAAATACTTATATGGCACAAACACTTGTACTGTTCTTTGATTGACGACCTCACCATTAGCCTCTATGGATATAGGATAAGGTATCTTGTAGAAAGCAACTGCGAGGGCGAGAACTATTATCGTAATGACAACCGTTCCCAAGCTGACGAGGCGAGGAGGAACCTTGCCTATCACGTTCCTCACCTTCTCGCTTCTCAATTCGATATTATCTGATTCTTTTTGTTCCATATCAAACGCTTTTTAGTTTCCCAATTCCAACTGATTCTTCACAAGATTATAGTATGCCCCTCGCTTGGCGGTCAAAGACTCATGGTTGCCTATCTCAACCATCTTTCCTTGGTCGATGACCACGATTTGGTCGGCATTCTTCACCGCTTAGGCGATGAGCCACTATCACAACCGTCTTTCCTTTGTAGAACTTATCCAAGTTCTCTACGATGCTTCTCTCATTGTTGGCATCGAGCGAGTTGGTCGCCTCGTCAAGGAAGATGTAGTCGGGATTCTTATACACCGCCCTTGCTATCAAGATACGCTGTTTCTGTCCTTGGCTCCAGTCCCACGCCATCACGCCCAATCTTGGTGTTGAACTTCAAAGGCAAAGCCATCACATAA